>Ga0207933_1000331_pt1 | contig 48726 bp, 46 predicted proteins | sample NGESurdeep092012_4_FD_184488 | JGI IMG/M metagenome (GOLD analysis project Ga0207933, IMG submission 184488) | Arctic peat soil microbial communities from Barrow, Alaska - NGEE Surface sample F53-3 deep-092012 (SPAdes) | ecosystem: Environmental > Terrestrial > Soil > Wetlands > Peat ... | reverse complement strand
AGGAATTTTTAAAGCTATAATGCTAAGAGCAGCTAAAAGGAAAACAGATACATTCAAAGAACTCATTGCCTATGCGGCGTAAATTAATTATTCTATAATCTTTATTTAAAAGTGTACCCATAGCCAAGTGAAAGCGTTCCCGCACCGGTATTATTTTTACCATTTGCGGTTCCTTTTTGAATATTAAGGAAACCATAATTTCCACCTCCTTCAATAAAAATTTTGCTTGAATTAAATTTATAGGCAACTCCTAAATTTCCGGACACGCCAAAGTTGAATGTATTCAGCTGATCTTTGATATCATTATTTGCATCAAAAGATTGCGGGCCCGGAGAAAGTTGCTGCGTTCCCTTCTGGTCTGCATAAATAATACTTGAACCACTGGTAACCTGGTGGGCAGAAAGTAAAAAACCAGCGAATGGGCCTGCATCCACATAAATTCTTATAGGAGAATTGTGTAGGTTCCAGCCAAATTTTCCCAGAACCGGCACCAACAAATAATTCAATTTGGCCTCGCTTTTAAAATTGGCATATAAATATTGAGGCGCCTGGCCATCTGGGAACATCGCAGCCATTGCAGGTGGCGTAGGGAAAGCCTGCATCCCTGATTTTTTGCCTCCCTGGGAAGAATATTCAGCCCTCATCTCAAGAGAGAATTTAGAAGAAACCTGGTACTCTCCAAATATCGATGCATCAGGCCCCAATCTTGATTTGTAACCGGTATTCAAAGGATTTTCCTGTGATCCTCCTGCAGTTAAATTCGGGATACTGATTCCACCACTCACACCTAAAGTAAAATTTTGCGCTTTACTAACATTGAAAAGGAAGAGGCTGAAAGCAAATAAGAGCAATGGTTTTTTTTGCATAAAAAATTGATTTAAATATTGAAAAGAAAAAATACTTTGTTTTGCATTTCGCTAAATGCGGAAAGCCATTTCTAAAAAAAAATCAAATTTACTTAGCTTTTGTTCAGACTATCAATTAAAAATAAAATATTTTGTCTTTGTTGATTACCTGCTTTTATAAAAGATTTAGGGTAACAGGATAAAGCCGCTTCATTTTTCGAGAGAATAATTAAAAAAAAATATGGAAGTAATAATAAAAATGAAAGGGAAAATGAAGAATCTTTTACCTTTAAAATAACACTTTCATTTTAAAATATTTCTGAATAAGGCCTGTTGAAGAAAAAAGATTTGTTTGTGGGTGGTGGCCCTTTATCCTTTTCACAAACCACCTAAATAAAAATAGATTTTGATTCTCTAAAGTTGCATAAATTCAGTTCCTAAAATTAATTTTAAATTATTGTATTATGAGAAAATTTTCAATTATCCTTCTATCAATTGTTTTGTGTTCGTTTTATTCAAACGCACAATTACAAACCGGGGAAAATGTTGCCGTAACAAATACCGAATCAGGAAAAGTGCGTGGCTACATCCATAATGGCGTGTATACTTTCAAAGGAATCCCTTATGCAGAGGCTAACAGGTTTGAGGCACCTCACAAAACAAAACCCTGGACCGGAATTAGAAGTTCCATGTCTTATGGGCCAGTCGCTCCTTTAGAAAATCCTACCACATCAGTCCAGGATGAAAGCGAATTTGTGTTTGATCATGATTGGGGCTATACAAATGAAGATTGCCTCAGGTTGAATATTTGGTCACGAGGGCTCAATGACCATAAAAAAAGGCCTGTAATGTTTTGGATTCACGGCGGAGGATATACGGCGGGTTCATCAGAAGAACTTCCTTCTTACGATGGCGAAAACCTGGCAAAGAAAGGAGACGTGGTATTGGTATCCATCAATCACAGATTAAATGTTTTAGGCTTTCTAGACCTTTCTGCCTATGGCGATAAGTATAAGCACTCAGCTAATGTGAGTATTTTGGATATAATTGCAGCTTTGAACTGGGTAAAAGCAAATATTGACAATTTTGGTGGCGATCCTGAAAACATTACCATTTTCGGACAATCAGGAGGCGGTATGAAAGTAAATACTTTAATGGCAATGCCTTCTGCAAAAGGGTTATTTCAAAAAGCAGTGAACGAAAGTGGGGCCTTCAGAATGGATGCGCTTGATAAATCCACCACCCAGGAGATTGCAGCAGATGTATTAAAAGAATTGAACCTTTCTCCAGGCCAGGCAGATAGCCTTCAGAAAATCCCATACCAGGTATTAAGCGACGCAGGTCAGAAAGTTTTAAAAACCGTAGGTGCAAAATTGAAAGCTGAAGGTAAACAGGTAGGCAGTTTTGGCTTAAGCTGGGGGCCTAGCGTAGATGGCGATGACATTCCCTACCAGATTTTTTCACCACAGGCTTTTGAGCTTTCTAAAAATATCCCGCTTTTGATTGGTAATGTTAAAAATGAATTTATGCCCTCTTTATTCACGGGCATGTCAAATGCAAACAAAGAGCAGGTGATGCAATACCTAAAGAAGAAATATGGGGACAAGACTGAAGCATACATAGCAGCCGTAAAAAAAGCCTATCCTGATGATACAAAGCCTACTGACCTAATGGATGTTGACGCTCTTTTCAGGCCAGGCGCTGTGTACGAGGCAAATCAAAAAGCAGCCTTAGATGCAGCTCCTGTGTACATGTACATTTTCACATGGCAATCACCGGTAATGGATGGTAAATACAAAGCGGTACATTGCATGGAACTACCTTTTGTGTTTGATAATATCGCCCGCTGTGAGGGAATGACTGGTGGCACTAAAGAAGCATATGCTTTGGCAGATAAGGTAAGTTCAGCATGGATCAATTTTGCCAAAACTGGCAATCCAAACGCTAAAGGGCTACCTACCTGGCCAGCGTTTAATAGCAAAACCACAGCAACCATGCACTTTAATAACAAATGTGAAGTAAAACCTCAACTCGATAAAGACCTGTTTGATCTTGCAGGTGTTAAATAAGCATCTGATCATAATTATTTGCCAGGGTAAATAACAAACCCTCCTTTTTCAAAGAGGGTTTGTAAAAAATACATTTTGTATTAAAAGATTATTTAGAAATTAATTTTCCAAAATAATGAACGGTACGAACTAGCTGAGAAACATAACTCATCTCATTATCATACCAGCTTACTGTTTTCACCAATTGATGATCACCCACTGTCAATACTTTCGTTTGAGTAGAATCAAATAAAGAACCGTAATGAATTCCTATAACATCAGAACTTACAATTTCATCTTCATTATATCCAAAACTTTCATTGGAAGCCGCTTTCATCGCCGAATTGATTTCATCAACTGTTACTTTTTTACTAAGAATGGTAGTAAGTTCGGTGATAGAACCGGTAATCACGGGAACTCTTTGAGCAACACCGTCAAGTTTTCCGTTTAATTCCGGTAAAACCAAACCAATCGCTTTTGCGGCACCGGTACTGTTTGGAACAATATTAGCGGCAGCTGCTCTTGCTCTTCTTAAATCTCCTTTCGGATGAGGCGCGTCAAGTGTGTTTTGATCATTAGTATAAGCATGGATGGTAGTCATAAACCCGGTTTCAATTCCAAAAGAATCGTTTAAAACTTTCGCCATAGGAGCAAGGCAGTTGGTTGTACATGATGCGCATGAAATAATAGTTTCGCTACCATCCAAAATTTCATGGTTAACATTAAAAACTACTGTTTTAACGCCACCTGTTGCTGGTGCTGAAACAACCACTTTTTTAGCTCCTGCTTTAATGTGGGCGCTAGCCTTTTCTTTATCTGCAAAGAACCCTGTGCTTTCAATTACTACATCCACATCATTTTCTCCCCATGGAATTTGAGCCGGGTCTCTTTGTGCGTAAATTTTTATTTCTTCTCCGTTTACGATGATTGAATTATCAGTATGTTTTACTTCTGTATCAAATCTTCCCTGTGCACTATCGTATTTTAATAAATGTGCTAATTGTTTAGGGCTCGTCAGGTCATTGATCGCTACAACATCAATACCTTCCATGTTGTAAATCTGCCTGAAAACAAGGCGGCCAATTCTTCCGAAACCATTAATGGCAACTTTTACTGTGCTCATAATTTATTTTGTTTTTATTTTAAAATTAAGGCTGCAAAATTAAGCAATTGTGAAAGAAAATCGATAGATAAATATTATCTAATTTATTATTCTAAGAGCCTCTAACTTTTATTTTGATTTACAATATTTCTATTTTATTTGATAATCTCAATTATTTTTCCCGCTTACATATTTATTGCCTTTCATATAGAACCGATAAGGCAACAACGCATCGGCACCGGCGCTTTCTACGCCAATTCTTTTACTGGTCCCAATATTTTCATCGGATATTTTTTCACCATTGTCCAGCAAATAAATTTCTTTATCTAAAAGATATAAACCGGAATGATGTTTAAAAATACCAAGCGCTTTTCCTACATTTCCCGGGCCACGTGTAAGTGTTTTATCATTTACTTTTTTGCCAGTTCGCTGTGACATAATTTCAATTCCTTCTAAAGGTTCAATAGCGCGAATAAGAACGGCATCCGGAATTTCTTTATCATTGGTAACCACATTTAACATTTGGTGCATTCCATAACAAATATAAATGTAAGCTGTCCCCGCAGCGGAATACATGTGTTCGTTTCTTGACGTTCTTTTTCCTGCGAATGAATGAGAGGCTTTATCTGTAATGCCAACATAGGCCTCAGTTTCAACAATTCTTCCTGAAGTAACTTGCCCATCGAAATTCGTAACAACAATTTTCCCCAATAATTCTTTTGCAATTTTTACAACATCTTTTCTTTGATAAAAAGATAAAGGAACTTTTTTCATAATTTCCGATTCTATATTTACAAAGTAAAAGGCTTTCCCGGAATTCTTTTTAATTGCTTAAGTTCGATTAATTTTTTTTACAATTTATTTAAAATGGTTTATTTAATTCCTTCTTTTTTATCTGAAAATGCAATTGAAACAATTCCTCAATATGTAATAGGCGCGCTGAAAAAATGTTCTGTAATTTTTGCAGAAAATGAAAGAACCGCGCGGCGTTTTTTTAAATCTATGGATAAAGAAATTGTAATTGACGATTTCGAATGGTACACTATTCATAAGGCAGAAACTGAGCAAATAAATATTTTTAAGCAAAAGATAAAAGAAGAAAAAAATATCGCGATAATTAGTGAAGCAGGCTGCCCTGGCGTAGCAGACCCGGGCCAAATATTAATTTCAGAAGCTCAAAAAATGAATGCTGAAGTAAAACCTTTGGTTGGCCCTAATTCTATTTTACTCTCTTTAATGGCAAGCGGGCTTAACGGGCAGTATTTTACTTTTTTAGGTTACCTGCCGATAGACAATGGAGAGCGGATAAAAAAAATAAAAAAAATTGAAGAAGAATCTAAAAGGAAAAAATGTACTCAAATTTTTATTGAGACTCCATTTAGAAATAATAAAATGATGGAAACCATTTTACAACATGGAAATCCAGATACTCAGCTTTGCATAGCAGCAGAAATTACATCTGAAAATGAATTTGTAAAAACAAAAACTATTGCCAATTGGAAAAAAGAAAACATTGACCTGCATAAAAAACCGGTTATTTTTTTGTTGCAGGCGTAAGCAGTAAACGAAGAAATAATCAGCATTTTTATTTTAAAGGTTACCCTTTTATCCCGGCATTCTTGTGATGTATTTTTCCATTTGTTTTACCTGGTCAACTATTTGCGGAGTGGTGGGTTTCAGTTTTTTTACTTTTCTGAAATATTCTTTTGCGGCGCGGAATTCTCTTTTATTAATCATAATTGAACAGAGCTGCAAATAAGCTGCAGCCTCATTTTCCTTATCAGGGAGCCCGGCGCGGATTGCCTGGCGAATATAATTTTCAGATTCCCTCATATTTCCTTTTTGCATCGCCAGCATTCCGAGTTGTAATTTGTTAGCTCCTTCGGCTTCCTTCATGGGCATCCCAAGGCTCAGGCTTTTTTTCATGTGTGCTTCAGCGGAATCATAATCCTGGTTGGCCATTGCTAAGTTTCCTTTCAAAGTAAAATAAACAGAACGTACCGGTTTGATAAGTAAGGCCGGAAACCAGATGGAATCAATTACTTTTTGAGCGCCCACCATATCGCCATTTTCCATATAACCTTGTATCAGCCTCATCGGCCCAAAAAGAAAATGCCCAACAATTAAAATAACGGCAATAAGGTATAAAACAAAAGAAGGCCAAAAGCTTGATTCGATATTAACTATAATTGCAAGAATTAAAAAAAGCACACCTAAATGAAGCCTGTACTTAATTATTACATTTAAAAATTTCATAATTATAATTTTTGATACCAATTTTTGTATCTGGTAGTCCCGGCAAGAATCGAACTTGCATCTAAAGTTTAGGAAACTTCTATTCTATCCGTTGAACTACGGGACCAGTTTAAATAGCTTTAAAACGAAATTAAAGTGCTTTTAAAGGTCGGCAAAATTAATGGAATTTTATTTAAGGAAAATAGGTTTGAAATTTGTAACCAATCAACTAAAAAAATTAATTATGGCTTTATTATTTGAACCAATACAAATCAGGCAAATTACTTTGAAAAACAGGATGGTGGTATCGCCCATGTGCCAATATTCCAGTGTAGATGGATTTGCCAATAATTGGCATTTAGTTCATTTGGGGACTCGCGCCGTTGGTGGTGCATCACTTGTATTTACAGAAGCTACCGCTGTTTCGGAAGCAGGCAGAATTACTAATGATGACCTGGGTATCTGGAAAAATGAACACATCATTTTTTTAAAAAAGATTACTGATTTCATTAAAGAAAATGGCGCCATACCTGGTATTCAATTGGCGCATGCCGGTAGAAAAGCCAGCCATTCCAGCCCATGGAAAGGTAGGGCAACCCTGGAAAAAGATAATGGAGCCTGGCAAACTTTAGCGCCGAGCGCTATTCCATTTAAAGAAAGCGATCCTTTGCCTAAAGAAATGACAAATGAAGAAATTAAAAGATTGGTAAAAGATTTTGGCAATGCAGCACAAAGAGCAATACAAGCCGGTTTTGAAATATTTGAAATTCATGCGGCGCATGGCTACCTAATTAATGAATTTTTATCACCGCAAAGCAATCAACGGCAGGATGATTATGGAGGTTCATTTGAAAACCGTATCAGGATTTTAGTAGAAATTGTAAATGAAATAAGGAATATTATTAAAGAAGGATCGCCACTTTTTGTACGAATTTCTGCCACAGATTGGGTAGAAGGTGGATGGGATGAAAATGATTCAGTAGCGTTGGCAAAAATTTTAAAAGAAAATGAAGTAGATGTTATTGATTGCTCTTCAGGCGGCAATGCTAGTGAACAAAAAATTCCGGTTGGGCCACTTTACCAGGTCCCTTTTTCTGAAAAAATAAAAAAAGAAACAGGAATTTTAACAGCTGCTGTTGGTTTGATTACAACCGCACATGAAGCAGAGAAAATTTTAGAAGATCAAAAAGCGGATTTGATTATTATGGCGCGCCAGCTTTTACGGGAACCCTATTTCCCTCTTCACGCTGCAAAAGAATTGGGAGTAGATCTGACGTGGCTGCCGCAGTATGAAAGGGCAAAATAAATTGATACTGATTTTTAAATTGGTTAAAAACAAATTTGCCACTGTTTTTACAAGAAAAACCTTAAATAATCCATATTCTTATTTTAAGATGATTAAGGCTGGCACTCAAATTGTGTCTGTTTATGGAATTCAATTTTGTAAAAATTTAAAAATAAAAATTATGGCGAAGCAAGTAAGTAAAAATCAAAAAGTTACTTCAAAAAGTTCAACTCAGGGTAGAAAGGAAGATAACTTAAACACCGGAATTTCAGAAGAAAAAAGTAAAAAAGTAGCCGATTCTCTAAATGAAATACTGTCAGATGAATTTGTGCTTTATACAAAAACCTTAAACTTCCATTGGAATATTGAAGGCCGTGATTTCCATGCGCTTCATTTATTTTTGGATGATCAATACAACCAGTTACAAACCATTATCGATTCCGTTGCAGAACGCGTTAGAAAAGTGGGCCATTTTGCAAAAGGAAGCATGAAAGAGTTTCTTGATACTACTACTTTAAAAGAACACTCCGGAGCTGCATCTGTTTCAGAAATAATGTTGATAAACCTGGTTTCAGATCATGACGCTATCATCAGGAAAACAAGAAAATTAATTGATGAATTTGACAAAAAATATGATGATGCTGGTAGTGCTGATTTCATCACCGGAATTATGAAAGAGCATGAAAAGATGGCTTGGATGCTAAGGTCAAGTGTGCCTCAAAGAGCTGCAAAATAAAAAAATGCTTTTTTTGTTGGTTTACTATCAGGCAAGCGCCAGCAACACTTGCTATGCTTATGCTCCACTGTAAAACCGAAAAAATAATGGTACATTTATGAAAGTAGAATATATATAGGCATAATTTATTAAATTGAATGAAGGTTTTTACAAGGCCGGATTTATTACCTTTAATAAAAGGATTGATATGAAATATATTTCAAACTGTATTTTTCTGCTTTTACTATTTACTTTCCATTCAATAGAAAATTTTGCACAAGGGAATAAAATGGTTTCCTTATTTAACGGGAAAGACCTTTCCGGATGGGATTCGTATATAGGCCCGCCGCAAGATGACGCTGGAAAAAAGATCAGCGATATTCCCGTCGGGTTAAACCATGACCCTGAACAAGTTTTCACCGTTGTAGATATGAATGGCGAAAAGGTAATACGAATATCCGGGCAACAACATGGCTGCATCTATACGCCTGGGGAATACAGCGATTTTCACCTGAGGTTACAATTTAAATGGGGAACCCTCGCCTGGGGAGATAAGAAGGGAAAGAAAAAAGATAGTGGCGTATTGTATTTTTCTGTAGGCGATAATGGTGCCGATTATGGTTCATGGATGAGGTCGCAGGAATTCCAGGTAGAACAGGGAAATTGCGGTGATTATTGGGGAGTAGCCGGAGGCATGGAAGATATTCCGGTAGTAAAAAAATCAGATAGTGAATACGTTTATAACCCAACAGGTAAAATGACAACATTCAGCGCCAAAAGCCCGGTGGGCAGGCATTGTATCAAGCAAGGGGATGCCGAAAACCCAACAGGGGAATGGAATACCTTAGACCTTTACTGCCATGAAGATACGAGTGTGCAGATGATTAATGGAAAAGTGATGATGGTATTGTACCATTCAAGCCAATGGAATGACGGTCAGGTAACGCCATTGATAAAAGGGAAAATACAAATACAATCAGAAGGCGCGGAAATTTATTATAAGGGTATTATGATTGAACCTTTGGATACAATTCCTGCTGGATTTTTAACTGCCAAATAAAAACCTCGCTTTAGGAGAAGTATCAATTAGATAGAAAGGTAAGATTGTTTCCAGGAATGAGATGAATTGTGACAATTGATTTTGCGTTCAAGCCAGCGCCAGCAATACCTGCCAAGCTTCTACAACTTTTCCTTCATCCAACAACTCGCTGGCGTAAGTATGTAATTCCCTTTCCATCTCAGCAGGATCTGTAGAGAAATATTGAAAAATATTTTTCAATTTTATATCATCAAATGCCGGATTTATTTCAGGCATTTCTTTACTATTAGCTAATTGCCCAAGATGGTTCCCGGTAAGGATTTTGCTGTTTTTAATACTTTGCGGTAATTGATCAAAACCTATTCCTAATTCGGTATTTGGCTTCTCTACTTCGAACAAATTGTTTTCACTAATTTCTGCATACCAATTTCCTCCAAGGCGTGCAATATGATTGATTTTTTTCTGATTTATTTTTCCATTCTCATCCAAAACATTTGTATCGATGTGCATCAATATCACTTCACAAATGATTAATTGGCCTGATCCGCCTTCGTTGCCTAAAGATTTTACTTCGAGAACTTTACATTCCATTTGCACGGAGCTTTCCTTTACCCTCGGTGGTTTTATCAATGACGAAGGTTCTTTTGTAAATCCTGATTTTATAAATTCATCTGTACCTTTCGGATATTCACAGCTACTTAGGCTAACCTGTTGCACCATTTTGTAATCAACAATATTAATGGCCACTTCAGGAACTTCTAATATATTTTGAAGCGTATTTTTAGTGGTATTATTTCTTACTCTTCTCAAAGTTGAAAAAATCAGGATAGGAGGTTTGAAACTAAATAAATTAAAATAACTGAACGGGCTTAGGTTTACATTTCCACTAAGATCAATAGTAGAAGCAAAACATATCGGCCGCGGAGCAACAGCATAATTCAGAAAATTTTGAACTTCCCGAATGTTTATATCTTTTAAATGAATTGTTTTGTACATGGTAAAATGATAAAAGAGCCCGAATTAAAAAACTATTTTACATTTTACTTTTTCAATTCTAAAATTGAAAAATCACTCTCATCTTTTGCAATAGAATTTTTTAAAATCCCAAGGCCTTCTACTTCCATTTCAATTTCATCGCCTTCTTTAAGCCATTGTTCTTTATAATCCAGATCGTTTAATTTACCCGTTCCGTTGAGTTCGAGAAAACAGCCAGTCCCCACCGTTCCGCTTCCTATAATATCGCCGGGATATAATTGAACACCATAACTGCACCTTTCAATAATTTCGGCGAAAGTCCATTCCATATCTGCAAAATTTCCTTCGCTTACTTTTACACCATTCACACTGCATTTCATTTTTAAATTGTATGCATTGCCGGTATGGCCTTCTTTTGCCGGGATTTTAAATTCTTCCAGTTCATCAGTAGTAACCAGCCACGGGCCCATTGCTGTAGCAAAATCTTTTCCTTTTGCCGGGCCAAGGTTTAATTTCATTTCGTCTAATTGTAAAGTACGTGCGCTGAAATCATTCATGATCATAAACCCGCCAATATATTCATCGGCTTCTTCCGCTTTTATATTTTTACAGGGCTTACAAATTACTATGGCTATTTCTAATTCAAAATCCAGTTTTTGCAAATGATCGGGCATACAAATAATTTCCCCAGTACCTGTTATGCTATTATGATTTGAAAAATAAAAAACCGGGAATTGGTCAAATTCAGGAATCATCGGCGCATTCCTGTTTCTCCTCGCCGTTGCTACGTGATCGCGAAAAGCATATGCATCCCGAAAACTGGTGGGGCTGGGAACCGGCGAAAGTAATTCTGCTTCTTCATAATTAATTGCTTTATAGCGGTTAGTACCTTCAATCAAACTTTTGTTTATAGAATAAGCAATCGGAAAAGTATCTTCCCAATAGTTGAGGAACATAGTCATCGATACGGGTAAATTGGGATTTAAATTATCAGTATCAAACAAATATCCATTTACCAAAAGTGCTAATTGGGTATCATCATCCTTTAAATAGGAAACTAATTTCATTAATTATTAATTTTATTTGGGTTGCAAGTTAATTATTTAGAAGAAGCTATATGAGGCTTGCTTTAAATTAAACATATCTTTTTTATCAGAGAAAAAAAAGTGGTTTTAATGTATAAATGGATTAAAATGGAATACTTTTTGGCTTAATTTTGTGGAAGCAAAGAAAATGAAAAAGTATGAAATTCGAAAAAATTCATAATAAGGGGCAGGCTCAAATTTTCAAAAACCAATATGTTGAATATTTTACCAAAACACATCCCCTCGTTATTTGGGGAATGTATTTGCCGGTAATTAGTCTTTTGTTATACTACTCAGCACACACTATTGGATTTAGTGATTTTAAAGTAATTTCTCTTTTTATAGGAGGTGTATTTTTCTGGACTTTTTTTGAATACATGATACATCGTTTTGTATTTCATTTTGTGAATGACAATCCGAAAATGAAAAGAATAAGTTACGTTATGCATGGCAATCACCATGAATTTCCGAGAGACAAGCAACGTTTATTTATGCCTCCGGTTCCAAGCCTTATTTTATCATCAGTCATTTTTCTTTTGATGTACGCAATAATGGGTAAAAATGTATTTTCTTTTTTTCCAGGTTTTATTTTAGGATACTTAATTTATGGAAGCATGCATTATGCCATCCATGCATGGAACCCACGTTACAAATGGATGAAGCCTATTTGGCGTAACCATCATTTGCATCATTATAAAAGTGAAGAAAAAGGTTTTGGAGTAAGTTCCCACCTTTGGGACAAAGTGTTTAGAACTTCTTTTGATCTAAAAAAAGAATCAGAAAATAAGGAAGAAATTAGCAAGTTGATGTATATCAGAAAAGCTCCCCAAATGTCAAAAGAACTTTCTGAGCAATAAGTTTGTTTACTGCTGATTTGGTAAATCTTTTTTACCATTTTTCTTCGTCAGGTTCAATAATATTTTTTGTGGAGAATTTTTTCCTGGATTCTATTTTTTGTAATTGCCTTTCAATAATCAGGTCAGCAATAACCGAAGCTGAATCTTCATTTGTTTTTTGATTTAAATAATGCCTGATCTTTTTTTCATTTACATCAATGCGGTATAAGAGTTGGATAAGGGAATGAAAATCTTTGTTGATAAGCTCATTTAACAATACAATTAATTTTTCACGAATTTTCTGAGTGGAATCTTCTTCCAATGAATTGGAAACCGAAACTATTTCATCAGGAATATTTTTTTCCATAGTTAATATTTTTCCAGAATCCCCAAACCAAATAAAGCGAAATCATATTTTACGGGATCTTCTTTGTCAAATTTCCTTAACTCTCCAGTGAGTTCTGTTGCAGCTATCCAATCTACTTGTTTTCTTTTTAATAAATTAAAACGTTTTGAAACCCTAGCTACGTGAAGGTCTACTGGGCAAATCAATTGTGCGGGAGATATTTTCTTCCATATTCCAAAATCAACTCCTTTATTATCATTGCGAACCATCCAGCGCAAAAACATATTCAGGCGTTTGCAGCTTGAATTTTTATAAGGAGAAGCAACGTGTTTCCTTGTTCTTTGCGGCACATCTTCCATTGAAAAAAAATACTGGTTAAAATAATTGAGAGAATTTTCAACGACATTGTCCTTTGAATCCAGCGTTTTCTGATTGAAGAAGGCAGATTCCAGCGATATGTTTTTTGAATAATGATGTTTAAAAAAAGATATGAAATACAAAAGATCGGTATCATTAAAAGTGCGATGACAAAATCCTTCTAATTTTTTAAGGTCATTATCTGTATGATTCAAACAAAAATCATAAGGCGCATTATCCATTAATTGAAATAGCTGTGTTCCTTTGTTAATAATAGTCTTGCGTATTCCCCAGGCAAACATAGCAGCAAAAAATCCTGCAATTTCTATGTCCTGCTTTTTACTAAAAAGATGCGGAAGGCAAACAGGATCGTCTTTGATAAAAGAAATATTATTGAACTCTTCTACTTTTTTGTCAAGAAATTTTTTGAGAGAAAATCCACTATTCTTTTCCATATTAATCAACAAATTTCAGCGCATTGGAATTGATTAAAATAATATTCGCAAACGTTTTCTTAAGTAAGCATTACTTCTTTTAGCATGGCAGACACCAAGAATAATTATAGCGCTATCAGAAATTGTATAAAAAACTTTATAGGGGAACTTTTTAATGAGAACTCTTTTAATAGAAGGAGAAATCTCCAGAAAGGCATACGGATTTGTTTTGACGCTTTCTATACTCTTTTCAAAAGCATTAAAAAATCTAAGAGATAATCCTGTTTGCTCACTTTCATACCAAAGCATGGCTTCATCTAAATCAACCAAAACTATCGGTTTGATTATGAGCTCAAAATCCATATTTCTCTTTAATTTTTGTTTTAAATTCTGACCAGCTTAAACCTTCTGAAGGATTTTTTTTGTGCAATTCTAAACGCTCTTCTGCAAATTTAATTTCTTCCTCAGTGACTGGCATAAGTTCATCATCAATTTTATCCCACAATGCCTCTACCAATTCCAGTTTTTCTTCAACCGGTAAATTAAAAAGTTCTTCTTTATTGTATGGCATAAATTTTATTTTGATGGTTTAAAAATTACTCTTAAAAATACAATTTTAATTTCAAAAAAAATACCATTTATCTTATTCTATCGCGTTGTTCAAGTCTTCAATAAGATCGTCAGCATTTTCAATGCCCACACTCAATCTTATTAAGGAATCTAACAACCCGTTTTTAATTCTTTCTTCACGTGGAATACTCGCATGCGTCATCGTAGAAGGATGCCCGATAAGGCTTTCAACGCCACCCAGGCTTTCGGCTAAAGAAAAAAGTTTAGTGGACGAAAGTATTTTTTTTGCCGCTTCAACATTATCATTCTTTAAAGTAAAACTCATCATTCCTCCATAACTGCTCATTTGTTTTTCCGCAATATCATGATTGGGATGATCTTTAAAACCAGCCCAATAAACTTTATCAACTTTTGGATTATTCCTAAGCCAGTTTGCGATTTTTTCACCATTACTACAATGCCTTTCCATACGAACTGGTAATGTTTTTAATCCACGCAACATTAAAAAACAATCCTGCGGCCCTGGGATGGCACCACAACTATTTTGGATAAAAGCTAACCTGTTGTTTAAATCTTCATCTTTTACAACCAGCGCGCCGAGTACTGAATCGCTATGGCCTCCAATGTATTTTGTGGCGGAATGCAAAACGATATCAGCGCCAAGATTTAGAGGGTTTTGTAGATACGGCGATGCAAAAGTATTATCCACACAAAGCAGGATATTGTTCTTTTTAGCAATGGCTGCCACGGCTGCAATATCTGTGATATTCATCATTGGGTTGGTTGGCGTTTCTGTCCAGATGAGCTTTGTATTTTGATTGACGAATTTGGAAACTTCGTTTGCATCCTGCATATTTATGAAATGAAATTTGATTCCATATTTTGTAAATATTTTTGTAAACAACCGATAGCTTCCGCCATACATATCGTTGGCAGCTATTACTTCATCGCCGGGGTTTAATAATTTAATTACCGCATCAGAAGCAGCCGAGCCGCTTCCAAAACATAAGCCAAACTTTCCGTTTTCAACAACAGCCAATGCTGTCTCTAAGGCTGTCCTGGTGGGGTTTTTCGTTCTGGCATATTCAAATCCTTTATGAACGCCGGGGCTTTCCTGCACAAATGTAGATGTTTGATAAATCGGTACCATTATCGCTCCTGTTGAAGGATCCGGCTCTGCGCCTGCATGGATATACTGAGTTTCTTTTTTCAAATTATTTTATTTTAAGGTTTACAAAAGTTTTCAATAATACTTGGTTTAAAAATGGTTATCCGGACAGTAAACCAATAAATAAGTAAGAATTTTATTTTCAACAAATTGAATGCAACTGCAAAGATAAATGGAAATTATTCAGCCTTAAATTCCTGCATTTTTTCAAAAGCAAATTCTTTTAGTTCGGGGAAAAATTGATCATAATATTTAGATAGCTGCTGGTAATTTTCGTTAAAGATTTTAAATGCAATATCCGATTCATTTAAATACACAGCTCTATAAACCAGGCCTCCAAAGCTTTTGCGGATTCCTTCCTTAAACCGGTATTCGTATAACCAATCCTGGGATTCCATGTAAGGAAACATCCTTTCAAACTTTTGCGGAAAATAAAATGCATTGTGATGCAATGCCTCGTAAGTTTTTTTCGTAAAATTTTTTAAACCGTTATTTTTTGAAAACTGCTTATCATCCAACGCGAGAAAATGATCGTAAACGATATCTATAAATGGGCCCGAGTACAGACGGTAATGTGGGCTAAATAATTTTTTTGCTTCTGAAGTAATGGGATGAAAATCGGTAAACTCATCAATCAATCTGTGCAATTGAATTCCTCTTTGAATGGTAATGGGGAAATCAAATTTCTTTTTCCCTTTCACAAAATCACTGATCATATTACCTGTTAATAAACCTTCATTTTCGAATGATAAAAGTGCGTGTGCGAGAAAATTCATCTGTAAAATAACATCATCTTTAATTAAAACTTTTATAAAAAACAGTAATGAAAATTTTGGTGGCCAATTGAAAAATCTTTTATGTAAATTCGGTGCTATGTTTTCAATCCATAAAAAAAATGAATCGGGGTTTGATAAAATCATTTTAAAAAATGATTTTACTAATAATTATGCAGCAATCATACCGGGTTGCGGCGCCATACTTCATGAATTTACTGTCGAAAGAGACGATGAAAAGATTAATGTAATAGACAGTTATCAATCTTTAGATGAATTTAAAAATCACCTGGAAGAAAATGGTTTTAAAGGCTGTAAACTTTCTCCATTTTTATGCCGGTTGGATCAAGGTAAATACACTTTTGGAGAAAAGGAATATTCAATACAAAAATATTTCATGGGGCAAAACGCAATTCATGGTTTACTTTATGACAGAGCTTTTACAATTGTATCTGAAACGGCTAATACAAAGGAAGCTATTGTAACGCTAAAATATGAGTATAGGTCTGAGGATGCCGGTTACCCTTTTAATTACGATTGTATCGTAACGTGGAAACTTGAAGCTGAAAATAAATTAACGGTAACTACCGAATGCGTTAATAAAGATGAAGGCTTAATTCCAATGCAGGATGGATGGCATCCCTATTTTAGTTTAGGAAATTCTATCAATGACTTGCATTTGGAATTCCAGGTAAAAAATATGGTTGAATTCAACAGCGAATTGTTACCAACTGGAAAAGTAATTGGCTACACAGAATTTTCAACTATCGAAAAATTAGGGGATACTTTTTTGGACAATTGCTTTACATTGGACACACAGGAATGCCAGCCATTATGTGTTTTAAGAAACGTTGAAAAAAATATTGAAGTTCAGTTTTTGCCAGATGAATCTTACCCTTACCTGCAAATATATACACCTCTGCATCGTAGGAGTATCGCCATAGAAAATATTAGTGGTGCACCGGATGCCTTTAACAACGGGATGGGAGTAATTACGCTCGAATCAGGGCAATCTGCGTTATTTAAAACTTCCTATAAAATTCAGCTTTTAAATAAAAAGTAATGAATGAAACAGCATTGAAAGTAAAAAATACTTTCGGCAAAAAGTTTAAAGAAACTCCAGTCCTTTTTTATTCTCCGGGAAGGATCAATCTTATTGGCGAACATGTAGATTACAACGATGGTTTTGTAATGCCTGCCGCAATTGATAAAGGAGTTTATTTTGCTATTGCCTTAAATAATTCTGAAAAAATAAATTTTTATTCCATTGATTTTGATGAAAGCATTTCAATAAACATTTCCGAAGTAAAAAAATCAGATGGGTGGAAAAATTATGTGTTGGGAGTAGTAAATGAAATTCAAAAATTAAATCTGCCGATAGAAGGATTTGATTGCGTTTTTGGTGGAGATATTCCTATCGGAGGTGGCATGTCTTCATCAGCAGCTTTGGAAGGGGGTGTTTCTTATGGATTAAATGAGCTTTCTAATTTTAAAATGAACCGGAAAGAATTGGCGCTGCTTGGCCAGCGCGCGGAACATGATTTCCCTAATGTAAAATGCGGAATCATGGATCAGTACGCCAATATGCTGGGTAAGAAGAAAATGGTTATTTTATTGGATTGTAAAAAGGTAACTCATGAATATGTGCCGTTGCGCCTCGAAGGATTTCAAATCGTACTTATTAACACAAAAGTCCACCATTCACTTGCATCGTCAGCCTATAACCAAAGGAGAAATGAATGTGAAAAAGGATTGAAGATTTTACAGAAGGAATCGGATATTCAATCCTTCAGGGATATAGAAAACCCAGCTGATCTTTTTGTGTTTGAAAAAATAATGGGTGAGGCCGTTTACAAAAGATGTTCGTTTGTAGTTGAAGAGATTTATCGCACTAAAAAAGCTGCTAAGCTTTTAAAAGAAGATGATATTACCGGTTTTGGAAAACTGATGTTTGAAACGCACGAGGGATTAAAAAATAAATATGAGGTCAGTTGTAAAGAACTTGATTTTTTAGTAGATGTTGCCAAAGAAAATAAAAATGTTGTTGGCGCAAGGCTTATGGGTGGAGGTTTTGGAGGTTGTACTATTAATATTGTAAAAGAAAAATCTGTATCCTCTTTTGTAAAAGAAGCCATTACGACCTATCAAAATAAATTTAATATAGATGCGGAAAGTTATGTTATGAAAGTCGCGGATGGAACGAATGAAATAAAATGATTTCATCTCCCTAAAGTGATAAAATAAAAATAGGAATCTGCGTTATTTGTTTGTTTACTGTTGGCGATATTTTTTTCAACTCTACTCATTATTTACTATACTTTAATATAAATTTTCTTCTTATCCATCCAATAAACTATTATCCAATAAAAAGTAATCATACAAAGTGCATATAGCAATGAACCATTGTTCAGATTATTTGGAAAAACAGGTTTACAAATATGTTCATAAAACCAACCGAAAGGAGTTATGTAAAGTTGATTCCCATTTGCATCTAATGAAGAGGGTATTCTTACCAAAGCCAATACCCGTGGTAAAAAACCGCTTAATACAAAAATGAAAAGTGGGTTTTTCCCAAATACATCAAAGAATCTGCTCAGCCATCCCTTGAGTTTTTTTAATTCAATTAGGTAAATCATTACGGCAATTATAACCATAGCAAGCCCTGTAGAATAAACCACGTAAGAACTTGTCCAGATTTTTTTATTGATTGGGAAAACCATGTCCCACGCATATCCTGCGAAAAGAAAAACTGCACCTGCAACAAACAGCCCATTAATCATCTCCGGGGTTTTTCCTTTTTTAATAATATAATCTCCTACGAAATATCCAAAGATTACCTGCACGATCGCACCGAATGTACTCATCAGGCCTTCGGGGTCAAAAACAACAGGATGCCCGTTTCTCAATTCCCCATGATACATGTGGGCTTCGCCTAAGATAGAAGTATCAATATGAGTTCCAAACCATCCGTAGAGGCTAAATGGATCTATCGGATTAGCAGCAATGCATAAGAGCCAATACCCTAAAAGTAGAACGCATGAGAATACGAAGGCGCCTCTGATTTTTAAATAATAAATGATAACAGATGCAAAAAAATAAGCCAAAGCAATTCGCTGCAAAACGCCCATGATCCTTACACCTTGCGGATAACCTTCTGCATCAAAATAACTCCATGGCTTAAAAACAATATTATTATTGTCCCATTTTAAAAACGGCAGCCAGTTCAAAAAAAGGCCCATAATAAAAATAAGAAGTGTCCTTTTAATTACTTTTTTCCAGAATGCGGAAGGCCCCGCAGCCTGCAACCGGGGCATTACAAAAGCGAGTGCATTGCCAACTGCAAAAAGAAAAAATGGAAATACAAGGTCGGTAGGCGTAACGCCATGCCAGGGCGAATGATCTAAAGGAGCGTAAATATGTTCCCAACTTCCCGGATTATTTACCATGATCATAAGGCAAACGGTAGCGCCGCGAAAAACATCTAGCGAATAAAAACGCTCTTTCATAAGGTTAGGTTTTGGCATAAATAGTTAGAAATTAATTTTCGTACAAAAATTATTTGGCATACCAAATGTATTATTGTTTGAACAGATTTGTGAATAGGTGTTTGCATGAAAATATTGGTTTGTCAGCATGGTAAATAAATAATCGTGGAATTTTTGATGAACCCTTATTTCTTTTTTAATCCTTGAAAATTAGGATTATATTTAAATAAAATCTAAAAAAATATATTCATTTATGAGTTTCAAAAACAGAACTGTATTTATCACAGGAGCATCAAGGGGAATCGGAAAAGCAATTGCATTGCGGCTTGCAAAGGAAGGCGCTAATATTGTTGTTGTGGCAAAATCTGTTGAGGAAAATCCAAAATTAGGAGGGACTATTTTTAGTGCTGCAAAAGAAATAGAAGAAGCCGGTGGAAAAGCCCTTGCAGTGCAATGCGATATTCGTTTTGAAGATCAAATAAAAACTGCAGTAGAAAAAGCGGTAGAAACTTTTGGAGGAATTGATATTTTAATTAATAACGCTTCGGCAATATCGTTAACTCCTGTAGAAAAAACTGAAGCCAAAGCATTTGGATTAATGCATGATATTAATGTGAAAGGGACTTTTTTTGTAAGCAAAGCGTGCATTCCATTTTTGAAAAAAGGAACCAACGCACACATACTTAATTTATCGCCACCAATTAATCCCGATAAAAAATGGCTGGCCAATCATCTTGCTTATACGATGAGTAAATATAACATGACGATGATTGCTTTAGGCTTATCAGAAGAATTAAAAAAATACAATATTGCTGCCAATTGTTTGTGGCCAAGAACAACTATTGCCACGGCTGCTGTCCGTAATTTATTGGGTGGAGAAATGCTTATTCAGATGAGCCGGACTGTTGAAATCATTGCGGACAGTGCTTTTTATATTCTTCAGCGTTCTTCTTCCGAATGCACCGGAAATACTTTTATTGATGAAGAAGTTTTAGCGCATGAAGGAATAACAGATCTTGAAAAATATGCAGTAAAACCAGGAGGGAAGCTTTATACTGATCTTTTTTTGTGATAGGGTAAACCAGTAAAGCAACAAATAATCTTAATTCTTATTTTCGTATCTCTGAACAGTAAACAAACTAATAAAGATGAATTTTATTTTTGTAGTATTCTTTTAGTTAAAAAAAAAGAGCCACCTATTTTGTAGGTGGCTCTTTTTAGTAATTTATTTTTATCCTAAAGCTACTCGTTTAAAACTAAGAACTTTTAATTCAGGGTCTACAGAATTTAAATAATCGCTCACAGATTTGTTGCCATCTTTCACAAAAGCCTGAGCAAGTAGTGTGCTCTCTTTAAAAAATTTGTTGATCTTGCCGGCAGCAATTTTTTCAGCCATTTCCGCAGGCTTTCCTTCTGCTTTTATTTGTTCTATTGCAATATTTCTTTCACGCTCCACTGTTTCTGCAGGCACAGAAGATTGGTCTACTGCGATTGGGTTCATAGCAGCAATTTGCATTGCCACATCTTTTCCTGCTTCAGCATTTTCTTTATTCAATCCTACCAACACTCCCATGCGATAATTTCCATGAATATAAGAGGCAACAAAAGGCGCTTCTAATTTTTCAAATCTTGAAACACTTATTTTTTCACCGATCTTGGCAACTTGCTCATTCAATTTGTCAGCGATTGTTTCTTCACCGATTTTGGTTGAATTTAATTCTTCAACACTATTTACCTTATTAGCAATAGCCGCATCCATTATGGATTGGGCAAAAGCAATGTATTCCGCGTTTTTGCTAACAAAATCTGTTTCGCAACTTACATTTATAATATAGCCGGTTTGTTTATCGTCTGTAGTTTGAGCAATTACGACTCCCTCTTTTGCTTCACGGTCACCACGAAGGGCCGCTACTTTCTGGCCTTTTTTTCTTAAATAATCAATTGCTGATTCAAAATCTCCGTTTGATTCTACCAACGCTTTACGGCAATCCATCATTCCTGCACCGGTTTGTTGGCGTAATTTATTTATTTCAGATGCTGTTATTGTTGTTGTACTCATTACTTTTTGTTGATATTAAATAATAAAAATAAAATTGGATTATTTATTTCTGCAAAATCCAATTTCTGATTATTCATTTGTGATTACCAGGAATAATTACCTTCTTGCGCCTCCAGGGCCACGGCTTCCAGGGTTATTTCCTGTCACGCGTCGTTTTTGAGGGCCTGCTGGGCCACGGCCTTTTCCACCGGCTGGTGCTGCGTTTCCACTTCCGCGGCGGCGGTCTTTTCCATCCTCATCACCATCATCAAATTTGATACCCCTTTCATTTGATTCTTCAACCTCTTCAGTTTCTTCTTCTTTTTCAGCTTGCCTTTCAGCCAATCCTTCGAGGATTGCTGCTACAATATAATTCGTGATGATTGCTATTGATTTTGTAGCATCGTCATTGGAAGGAATAGAAAATTCTACCTTATTTGGGTCACAATTCGTATCAACCATTCCGAAAGTTGTAATGTTCAATCGTTTTGCTTCAGAAAGAGCAATATGTTCGTGGCCAATATCTACAAGGAATAAAGCAGCAGGAACACGGCTTATCTGGGCGATTCCACCCAAAACCTTTTCCATCTTTTCTTTTTCACGGGTAAGGGTAAGGCGCTCTTTTTTAGTAATGCTGTCAAGGGTTCCGTCGTTCAGCATTTTTTCCGTCGCCTGCATTTTCTTTACACTTTTACGAACTGTATTAAAATTCGTAAGCATACCACCAAGCCAGCGCTCAGTAACAAAAGGCATATTTACTCTTTTTGCTGCTTCTGTAACGATTTCTTTAGCTTGTTTTTTTGTTGCTACAAACATGATTTTTTTACCACTCTTGGCGATAGATTTCATAGCTGCAGCCGCTTCTTCAAGCCCTTCAACTGTTTTGTTGAGGTCAATGATGTGAATACCTTTTTTCTCAGCAAAAATGTAAGGCAACATTTTTGGGTTCCACTTCTTTTTTAAATGCCCGAAGTGAACACCTGCTTCTAAAAGCTGCTGTTGTAAAGAAGTATTATTTTCCATTTATTTTGTATTAAGATTGTTTTATAAAATTGTTCAGCAGAAGTAAGAGATTAACGTTTAGAGAACTGGAAGCTCTTTCTTGCTTTCTTCTTTCCTGGTTTTTTACGTTCTACTTTCCGTGAATCCCGGGTAAGCAATTTTGCTTCCTTCAAAGCTGGCTTGTAGTCAGGGTTTACCTGGAGAAGTGCACGGGCAATGCCAAGTTTCACTGCTTCTGCTTGTCCTTTTACTCCACCACCGCTAGCATTCACTGTTACATCAAATTTATCAGAAGAGTCAACAGTTTTTAAAGGTGCTTCTACCTGGTTTTGTAAATAAACCAGCGGAAAATAAGTTTTATAATCTTTTCCGTTGATAATTATTTTGCCATCGCCTTTGGATAGAAATACGCGTGTTACGGCTTCTTTTCTACGGCCAGTTGCATTTTTTTGTTTTTCCATTTTTTATATTTTATCGCTTCTGCAAGAAAAGCGTTGTGGAATTAAAATTTTAATTGTTGTGGGTTTTGTGCGGTATGAGGATGTTCTGAACCGGCATACACGAATAGCTTCTTGTACATTTTGCGGCCGAGTTTATTTTTAGGCAACATCCCTTTTACAGCTCTCTCGATAATTACATCAGGGCGGCGTTTTAAAAGGTCGCCTGCAGCTTCTTCTTTTTTACCCCCTGGGTATCCGCTATAATTGATATAAACTTTATCGTCTAATTTTTTGCCGGTAAATTTTACCTTATCGCAATTAGTAACGATTACGAAATCTCCGCAGTCGACGTGAGGAGTAAAGTAGGCTTTGTTCTTCCCACGAAGAACAGACGCAATTTTTGCGCACATGCGGCCTACGGTTTGATTAGTACCGTCAACAACGTACCAGTTACGCTGCACGGTAGCCTCGTTTGCATGTTTGGTGGTGAAATGTAATTTGCTCATTTTTGTTTTTTAATGATCTCAATTGTTTATAAAAACAATAAAAACCTGTTGAATATATCTGCCGCTATCCCGGCATTTTTTTTAGGAGTGCGAAGGTAAGGTGAAAGAGGTTGAAAATAATTCAGTTTTCAAAACTTTTTTAGAGGCACCTTTATAACTCATTGATTATCTATAAAGAATTTGCATAAAAAATTTAAAGGGCATTATGTAAAACGGAAAAAGAAGTGAGTTTTATAGTAAACAAACAAATATTGAATATTTCAATTTTGGTTTAAAAAGAAAATCCCGGCTCTGTATATTAGAGTCCGGGATATTTTTAAAAATTTACCTTTAGCCATATGTTGTACTCAGGACACCAGGAGTTTTTAACAAAATTGTTATCACATTTTAAGAGTTGTGTCCTGCAAATATATGAGCCTAATTTTTTACATACTTAAAAGGTAATCTGTAAGCAAAGCTCCTTAGTTCTTTAGTAATAATATCTAATAATTCATTAGATCCATAAAATAAATGGGGGTAAATGTTTTTTTTGGTTAGGATGTAAGTTATATTCATTAACTTATTTGACGTGCCCGCTTTCACGTAGTAATCTGGTTAAGTTCTTTAATTTATTCTCCTTACCATTTATTTTGAAAACATTTGTATGTTTGTGATCTGCTATTTTAGAGGTATGGACAAAAGTTTATTAAGATAATATAAGCGTTCTGCCTAAGTTATTTAATTGAATATTTGAATGTTGAAAGTTTATAAGTACCAAAAATTAATGGATGAAAAGGGAGTTGTAAAGCCGTGTCCTTTTCATGATTGTAAGGAAAACCAATTACCTGCATATCATTTTGGATTTGATCCGATTGGTGATAATGGAAACTTCGTTCCCGGTCATAAAAGAAATAGCAGAATAAATTCGGAGGATGATATTAGGAATTGTAAATATTGTGGCTTATCAATGTATAAAACTGAGAATTCGGCAAAAGAACAGTGGAGCAAATTGGAACCAAGAGTAAGGAGATTATTGAAATATACTCATTTATTGGAAGGGGAAATTAAAAGAGAACATGGAGTTATGACGATAGAGAAAGGGCAGCATTTTTCCTTTTTTGAATATGCAGGAGTAGATTTAAATAAAAATTTTAAATTATTGAGTGAGCTCTAAAAATGGAAAATATTAAAGGAGAAAATATTGGAGCATTACCCTTTAAAAAGTTAAAGAAGATTACAGACCTTATTAACTTTGAAGGACCTGTTTTATCTCATTTTAAAGATGAATATGGGAAAAATATTTTATTCTATTGGGTAGATAATGATGACAAACTAAATAGATGGATAATATTTCAAATTACTGAACAGCAGTTATATGGGTATTTATTAAAAAAGGATAGTTTACGAGATATTTTTGAGTACCCTTTCAATGATATTTTTTATACTGTTGACATAGGGGATAAGCTTGAATACACCAATATTAATCAGATATTCAAGGATAGTTTAAACAATGAATATTTGCCTGAAAGCACTTCTATATATGATTTTGAAATACCTTCTGTTTATAAGAATAAAATTCATACATACGAGGAAAGTTATTTAAAAGAAACTTTTTTAGAAGCGGCGATGTACGTAAAAGCCGAGCCGAGGAATAGTAAAATAAGACCGGCTACATTGGGATTAGTTCGTCTTTTAGATGCATCTGATTTACTATTGGGATACGGTAAATCTTTTAAGGGCTTGGTAGAATATAAAGTAGCTAAAAAATTTGTGGAACAATCAATAACTGACATAAAGAGAATTAGAAACGCTACAATACAAGTATTAAATGTTTTTCAACCAAATATATTAAAAACTGAAATTAAAAGTTTTTCTGTAGCATTTAGTCCAAATAGCTTTACACCTGTAAATGAGAGTTTTTTGGATAAAACTTGGAAAGACGACTTGTTTAAAACATTTAAAGAAGACATAATAGAAATTGATAAAAAGTCTTTGCTGGAAATTGATAAAATTGTAAATGAATATGGAGAAGATTACATTTATGACATTTATAAACCATTAATAGACTTATATAATAATAAGAATATAATAATAAATATAACTGATAGAAATTTTGTGCCAAAACGAACAATCAATCCCATAAAAAAAGAGGTTGTGGCGAAATTGACAGGGAACAAAAAAGAAAAAGATGATGAAATTATTGATAGGTTTGGACTACTTAAATTTCATACTAAATCAGGGAAAGTAACGGCAGGATTACAAGGATTATTTGACCAATCTATTCAACCTTTTTGGAGCACTATCGAAATTAAGACTGAAAAGGCATCCTATAAATTAAAACATACCTTACATGCCAATTATAAAAGAGAAAATGGGGTAGAAATAATAGAAAATGAAGATTTAAATATTTTTGCATCTGGGGAGCACATAACCGAAGCCGAAACTGATTTTTTTAATCAATTTCAAGATTTATATGAAAAATTGGGGTTCGTTGAAAATATTGAACTTTCAGCAGAAGATATAGAGATAAAAAAGAGTTTGCTTTATTTTATAAAGGGTTAACATTATGAAAAAAAAGTGAAGAGAATAAAAGATTGAATATGGAGCAATTGACGTCAACTACAATAAGGCTATGATTGGGAAGGAGTTAATGCCTAAAGGAAAAACTTGGTTGAAAAAACATTAAAAAAGGCTGTCACTACGAAGAAACATGAGTTAAAATAATATCAAACATTTCATTTTGCCTAATTCTATACAATAATCTAAAAGCTTCTTCATCCACATATTCCTTTAAATATTCTGAGTTTAAAAGTTTTCACTATTTTAGGCAATATGTGTAGTCAGGACACAAAAACTTTTTAACAAAATGTTTATACACATTTTAATACTTGTCTTCTGCAAGCATATGTGCCTAATTTATTACTTAAAAGATTTCTGAAATTCCCTATTAAATTCACTATCGTTCATTTCTGGGGAAGAAGAATTAATGTCGAGTGTAGTATCTGTTATTAATCTTGATGAATCCATTAAAGCAGGAAGCGAAGTATCAAATTTTTCTTTACTATTATTGCTTTCGATTTTTTTTTGTTGCGGCGTAATATCAATAAAATTCTTTAAGAAAGCTAAATATCTTTTTGAATTAAAATCATTTTCATAAATAGAGCAAATAAAGAAGTTATACTTCTTATGTAATGCTTGTGAGTTTTTCCCTGTTAATCCTGTAAACTCTTTGAAATCGGTATAATTTGGATTGAGTAAGCCTAATATGATTAGAACAAAAATTGAAAGAAGCCATTTTTTGGATAAGAATCGCATTTTTTAAAAATAGTCTGAGTTTAAAATTTTCACGATTTTACCAGCCGCCGCTCGCTCCGCCGCCTCCGCCGCTACCTCCGCCGAAACCACCAAATCCGCCGCCGCCGCCTCCAAATCCGCCTCCTCTGCCGCCGCCGCCGCCAAGCATGTTGCCCAATAAAAACCAGGGCAATGAACTTCCCAAAAAGCTTCTTGAACCTTTTCCGCTCATATAAGAGCCGCCGCCACCGCCGCCACCGGAAAAAAGAAAAAGTATGATAATGAAAATCACAGCGAGAGGAATAATTTTTCCAAGTAGTGAGCCACCACTTTTTTGAGCATTAGGATCCGCTTTGTATTCACCTGCTGCGGCCTGGATGATGGCGTCAACAGCGTTATTAAACCCAGCGTAATAGTCGTTGTTTTTAAAAAAAGGAATCATCCTTTCATCAATAATTTGTTTCGCAGTAATATCGGGCAATACTCCTTCCATTCCATAGCCGGTTTCAATACGCGCTTTATGGTCGGCTTTGGAAACCAAAATTACTACACCATTATTTTTTCCTTTCGTACCTATTCCCCAATCACGCAAATATTTTAATGAAACCTGTGGAATGTCATAACCATCAAGGCTGGGAACGGTGATAATAACTATAGCTGAGGAAGTAGAATCATTATAAGCATCCAGCTTTTGTTCAAGCGATTGTACCTGGAATGGCTCTAATAAATTTGCAAAATCGTTTACCGCTTTTGGAGGATTGGGCTTAGGTTCAATTTTTTGTGCAAAAAGGGATTGAAACCCTATTAAAATTAAGAAAACTAAAAGTAATTTTTTCATTAATTAGAAGTTACACTGTGCTATTTGCCAAAAACGATTTCATCAGGAAGTTCATTTTTATCAATATCCGGGTCGTAAGGGAAATGTGTTTTAAGCGCGTCGCCAATTTTATGAATTGAAGTTGTAATACCAGCCACCACACTACCTTGCCTAAAAACAGAAAGAATATCCTTCACGGCATCTTTCCAGTATTTATCTCCGCCTGTCGCTTCATGTATTCCTTTATCAGCAAGTATGGCTAATTGTTGATCTTTTATGGCAATGTAAAAAAGTACGCCATTGCGTAATTCAGTTTTTTCCATTTTAAGATTATTGAAAATTTCTGCCGCTCTGTCCAGCGCGTCTACATAACTGCATTTGCTTTCAACAAAAACTCTTATTTCACCACTTGTTTGTTTCTCAGCTTCCTTAATAGCATGAACAATATTTTCATTTTCTTCATGAGAAAAAAATGGTTTCTTACGGGCAAATCGCCACATAATGATATTATTTATTTAATGTCAAAATTAACGTCAGGAGCTTTCTCACTTCCGGGATCCGCTTTATAGAATGGTTTTTCGTGGTAGCCAAACATTCCTGCAAAAATATTATTGGGGAATGTTTTTACTTTCAGGTTATAAGACTGAACGGCTGTATTATAATCCTGCCGCGCCACATTAATACGATTTTCTGTTCCCTCAATCTGAGCCTGAAATCCCTGGAAGGCTGCTGTTGTTTTCAGGTCAGGGTAATTTTCTACCACAGCCAGTAATTTACTGAACGAACTTTGCAACCCTGCCTGTGCATTTTGATATGCTTCCAATGATTTAGGGTCATTTGCATCTACAGTTATTGAAGTTGCTTTAGCACGCGCCTGCACTACTTCGGTAAGAGTACTTTTTTCAAAATTAGCGGAAGCGGAAATGGTTTTGATCACGCTGCTATACAAATCTGTCCTTCTTTGATAATTGGTTTCTACATTTCCCCATTTGGTTTTTACATCCTGGTCTACCCCTATTAAATTATTATAAGTACTGCAACCCCAAAAAAACAGGATTACGATTATTCCGAGAACTACGAAAAGGCCACTTCTTGCTTTCATACTATTATTTTTATTGTAAAAGATTTAAAGATAATTATTTCCTTTTTAATAACGTAAGTTAGATAAATAGAAAATAGAAATAAGTTATTTGTTTGTTTACTGTAAAATTCTAAACCCTAAATCCCAGATCTTAAAGCTTCAATCTTTGATTGCCTTTATCCCTGGTAATTCTTTTCCTTCAAAATACTCCAGTAACGCGCCGCCACCGGTAGACACGTAACTTACTTTATCTGCAAGGCCAAATTCATTAACAGCTGCTACACTATCGCCGCCGCCTACGAGGCTGAAAGCGCCGTCAGCTGTAGCCGCAGCAACAGCTTCTGCAATACTTTTTGTTCCATGTTTAAAATTGTCCATCTCAAAAACACCCATTGGCCCGTTCCATAAAATGGTTTTGGAATTATGAATTACTCTACAGAAAGTTTCGCAAGCCATTTCACCAATATCAAGGCCCATCCAACCATCAGGTATGTCATTGCTTAATGAACCTGACACCATCGCATCCGCGGCAAATTTGTCTGCGATAATAGAATCAGCAGGTAAATGAAGGCAAACATTTTTCTGTTTGGCTTTTTCCAACAACTCCTTTGCTTTATCCAGCCTGTCATCTTCACAAAGTGAATTTCCTATTTTTCCTCCCATGGCTTTGAAAAAAGTATAAGCCATACCACCGCCAATAATAATATCAGTAGCCCTGTCAAGTAAATTTTCTATAATAAGAATTTTATCTGAAACCTTTGCTCCGCCAATGATTGCAAGAAAAGGTTTTTCTGAATCGTTCAACACTTTATCAGCATTAGAAACTTCTGCATTCATCAATAAGCCAAACATTCTTTTATCTTTTGGAAAAAATTGCGCAATAATTGCAGTGGAAGCGTGCGCGCGATGAGCAGTGCCAAATGCATCATTTACATATACATCTCCCAGTGAACTCAGTTTTTTTGCGAATTCCTCATTTCCTTTTTCTTCTTCTTTATAAAATCGAAGGTTTTCCAGCAGCAAAACTTCGCCTGGTTTTAAATCTTTAGACTTCTGCTCAGCTTCATTACCAATACAATCATTGGCAAAGATTACATTAGTACCGCCAAGTAATTCTTTTAAATGTGGTAATAAATGTTTTAATGAAAATTTTTCTTCAGGGCCGGTTTTTGGCCTGCCTAAATGTGACATTAAAATTACGCTTCCGCCATCTTTCAGAATTTTTTTGATGGTTGGAACGGCCGCTGTCATCCGTGTATCGTCTGTAATATTAAAATGTTCATCAAGTGGCACATTAAAATCAACCCTTACCAGGGCTTTTTCATTTTTGAAATTGTGTTCTGAAAATTGACTCATATTATTTTATAAATTATTTTCAAAAATAAATAAAAAGGCCGAGGGAGATTTTCTTTTTTAATGGAAGCGGTTTTTAAAAGAAAAACTTTATAGGGATGAAAACAGGAATTGGCAATAAATGTTGGTTTACTGTGTTGTATTTTTTAGCAGAAATTCATTCCTGAAATTATGCATTTTCCCAAACGATAGAGGATTCGAGGTTATTATTTTCCTGTAATTCAAAATCAATTTTGGCACCAATAGCAGCCGCCAAATCTTTTGCAATTTGTAACCCAAGGCCGCTTCTTTTACTATTGACAGATTTATTTTGAAAAACTGTTTCGAGATTTTCCCGGTTTACATCTGCTATTTTATTATTAATGCTTATCCGATTGGCTTCCCTGGAGTTTATTAAAATTGTTGATCCATCACTGCTGTACTTTACTGCGTTTTGCAAAAGGTTTCTGATAATAATTTCTAAAAAACTTTCGTCCGTTTTTAAAGAAAGCCTTTCCGGTATTTCATTTTTGATAACGATATTTTTACTATCAGCATGCTCTTTTAAAAAAGAAGATTCTTTTTCTACAACTTCTGTGATCAAAACATTTCTCATTTCAGGTTTAAAATGTTGCATCTGGCTCTTGCTCCATAATAAAAGGTCTTCCATAGTTTCCAAAACACTTTCTGATGCAAGTTTTAAATTTTCTTCGTGATGTTTTTTTGAATCCTCATTTAACAACCCGGGGTTTTCTTTTTGTATTTTCAACATTTGCACTATCCTGCCAACGGGCGACCGCAAATCATGGCCAATAATCCCAAATAATTTTGCCTTGGTTTCATTCGCGGTAGCAAGTTGGTTATTCAATGCGTCAAGTTCGGTATTGCGGCCGTTTAAGATTTTATTTAATTTTTCCCTGTTCCTGTAAATGAAATACAAAAGCAACGAGATAATCCCCAAAGCAAATAAGCCAATAATAAGTAACTGCCTGGTCCGTGATGCATTTTGCAACTCCAGAACATTTAAACGGTTTTGACTATTGAGTGCGGTAATACGTTGTTCTTTCTGGCTTGTTTCATAACGTGTTTCCTGGTCAGCAAAATTCCTGGAGACAGTTTCTTTTGTAAGCGAGTCTGAAAGTTGTATATATTGTTCATAATATTGAATTGCTTCAATGGTATTTCCAGCGCCTTTCTGAGCAATGGCCATATATTTTAAACCTTCCAGGTATTGCTCCTTATTGATTTGCATGGCTACAGGAAGTGATTGCGATAATGAGGCAATTGCTTCATTGAATTTTCCAACTTCTTCCAAATACCTTCCATTCCATAGTTTAGCCTGGTAAATAAGAATAGGCGATTTGCTCTCTGAAGCAAGTGTATCTGCAGTTATTATATAGGGATATGCCAAAACAGCTTTTTGATGATCAATATAGTATTTGGCAATATTCATATTAGCCGACACAAGTTCAGAAGGAACAACGGGGCTATTTTTGGTACGTTCTTCTAAAAGCACTTTATAATGCAGCGCCGAATCAATATTTCCTAATAAAGAATAAATTTCCACAAATGAACTTAAATATCGGGTGGACACAGTAGGCGAGCTATTAGCATAAGGTTGCCCTTCTTTTAATATCGCCAGGCTTTTATCATACAAGGCTTCGCTGTTCTGGTATTGTTTAGAAAGAAGGTAGCATTGAATTGCATAGTCAGCTTTTAATTTATCATTTTGTGTAGTGTCGAGTTCCTTTTTTCTTAATTCAATACTTTTAAGTAGGTAATCCTGTGCGGTGCTGTAATAAGATTTATGTTGATAATAACTACCCATAGCCGAGTAACCATCTTGCAATATTTTTGAATTATGAGTGGTATCGAGTATGGATTGTAGTATTGTTTTGCAGCTATCAGCTTTGCCTGCCTCGCGCAACTGAATGTTAATTGGAATAAGAGCGGCGCAGGCGTCCACTATTAATCCTGCCGATGCCGAAGCCTGAGCGTGATTCAGGCTTTTATAAAAATAGATTTGTGCACTATCAAATTTCACCTGATAATAATAGCCCAACGCTGCATATAAATAAAATTTTGCTTTATCCGAGTCGTCTTGTGGATGAACCATTTGTAATCCCTGGATGCCTGCCTTTTGAAGAAGAACATAATTATCGGGGGCGCCATTTTTATTGAGGCGAAGCATGCTGCAGTAAGCAAGCCACGCTTTTACTTTTTCGTTATCGTTTTTAATTTTTGATAAATCCGGTGCTTGTGACTTTGCATTAAAGGCGATACTATTTAATAGAATAAAAATTACACAAATGAAACGGTTCATATCAGGGGTTTCTAATTACGAGCAATTTAAACTTTCCATTCTTAAAATTATCAACTATTGAAATTTAATCCATGCCTGTATAATTTCCCAACTGGCAGTTCTACAGATTGGATTTTGATATTATTTTTTTGAACGGAATCTACTTTATTTTTATTAACTACATAACTACGATGAATACGAACAAATTTATTCTCCGGTAATTTTTCTATAATGCCGTTTAGTGTTGATAAAACCAGGTATTGTTGGCCTTCCGTTACAATTTTAGTATAATCTTTCATTGCCTCCAGGTATAAAATTTCGCCTATTGCAATTTTATATTTATCATACCCTTGTTTTATTATAATAAAATTCTTTTCCTGCTCCGTATCAAATGCATAAGCCTTGGTACGCATTTGAAAAAAATCACGAAGGCGAAAAGCACAACTTGCAAATCTTTCGGAAGAAAGCGGTTTTAATAAATAATCAAATACCTCAAGCTCAAAACCTTCCAAGGCAAATTCCGGATGAGAGGTAATGAGAATAGGCAAGGCCATTGAATGATTTTTTTTACGCAAAAAATCAATGCCGGAAATTCCAGGCATTTCTATATCTAAAAAAATAACTTCAGGATTAGAAAGCGCGATTATTTCAAGGGCTTCGACCGGGTTACTGCAGGAAGCAATTTTGTGAAGAAAAGGAAATTTTACGGCTTCTACTTCCACTGCTGCGCGATCTATTTCTTCGTCATCGACGATTATATATTTAAGATGTAGTTCAGGAGTTTGCATATTTAAAGACCATTGTGGTTAAACAGCTTTTATAAAACTACACAAAAATACCTTTTGATTTCTGACGATTTTAAAGATACGTTCGTCGGTTAATTTCCATAAAGATTTAGTATGATTCTATTTTTAGGATGATTATTTTATTCCATCATCTAAAAGAATTTTTTATGAAACAGGCAATTAAAATCCCACCAATAATATGAATTACCCTTCGGTTTTTAGCCGTATAAATGACGTATAAATTTTATTAATAAATATTATTCTAAAACTTCTAATCATGAAATTCAAAAAAGTTACAGTACAAAGCATCATCATTTTATTTCTTTTTTTAATGGCTTCTGATTCGCTTCATGCGCAATTTTTAAAAAAGATACTCAATCAGGTCAAACAAACAACCCAAAACAGGGCAAACGGTAAAGCGGATGATGCTACCAATGCAGCCATTGATGGAGTTACCAGTGGTAATAAAAAAAATACTAGTAATAATTCCTCAGATGCAGATACTGCAGCTCTTGGCGGTGTTCTCGGTGCTTTTGCAAAAACCGCGCGGGACAATCCGAATGATACTTCGATGAGCGACTTATTTGGTAAAAGCATGGGTAACCTCACAGGCGGCGGTGGGGTTTCTCTTGCCGATTCTGTAGCCGCTATTAAAACTTATGAAACTGCAAAAGGTGGCAGCGGAATATATTATGAATATTCAATTGAAAGCCATACGAAAGAGCGCGGGACCGTGAACAGTACTTCAAAAATGTATCTAACTAATAATGGCGAAGGGCGTTCTGAAATGAATTTGGCGGCTATGATGGGCGCAAAAAATGGCAGCCCATTAATCGTCATCGGGAGAATGCAGCAGCCTCACTACAGCATCATAGTTGATGATGCAAATAAAGAATATTCGCTGAACGTAATAGATACGGCGTTTATAAATAGTGTGAATCAAAAGTACAAGGCTACAAAAGTGGGCAACGAAAATGTGAACGGATACAATTGCACTCATGCTAAATTAGTTTCAACGGTTGGCTCCGGCATGTTTAAATCTACCAGTACCGAGGATATCTGGACCAGCACCGACGTGCCAGGCTATGATATGGTAAAAAAAGCAACGATTCAACAAAATATTACCCCAGGAATGATGAAAGCTTTAAATGACGCGGGTTGCGGTGGTTTTTTTGTAAAGATGGCAAGCAGCGATAAACACTATTCAATGACGATGCAGTTAACTAAAGCTGAAAAACAATCATTTCCGGCATCCCTATTTAAAATACCAAACGGCTACACCGAATCCAAAAGCAATTTAATGTTTGGCAACATGATGCAGGCAGCACAAAAACAATAAATCTTTTGTTATGCATTTGCAAGTTGGAGGATTAAAAAACATGAACAGATGGCACCTCTATATTCTCAACTTCTAAATAAAAAAATATGCGCTTCTTAAAAACCTTTCTAATTGTTTCGTCAGCATTTTTGTTGTTAATAGCTTCTTGTAATACATCGGCAAATAAAAGTAAAGAAACCAAAGTTGCTGAAGCAACATCATCAAGTAATACGGTTGCAAATTCATCGCAGAGCGACACGAACAACGCTGCCAATACCATTACAAGCACCATTGATACCACTTCACCTGATCAAAACACAAGCCCCGACAGCATGCTTGCAAAGGGCATGTCTGCCATGTTTGGAAAAAATGATTCAGGAATTTTAAAAAACCTGGGAGGAGGAAAAAATATGGATAGCATGATGCAGAAGATGCAATCTATGATGGGCGGAAAAAACGGAAACCCCGGCGATGCTTTATCCAAGCTATTATTAAACACCCAATTGGGTCAAATGAAAGATGATAATCCGCTAAAATCTGTTGCCATAGGAATGCAGCAAGCGCAGGAAAATGGTACAGCAGGCCCCACAAAGATTTATAGTGCGGTTTATACGACTGAGCAACCAGTTAATTATACCGTGCCTGTTTCAGGAAATGGAAGTGTGATTATGCTTCAATATTCCGGCGGTACATCCACCAACGGTAAAAAAGATGGACTGTGGAAAAATATTTATATAAACACGAATACTGCACAATGGAACGTATATACGGAAGGATACATGGAATCAACGCCGATAAATATGAAAGTGCATGCCACCTCACTGGCAAGCGTACACGAAAACTACAGTATCAACCTGAATGAACAATACAAAAAATATTCAAAGCAATATAGAAATGAATCCGGTAAAAATATATATGATGTACAGGTACAAAAGATTGGGAATGAAAAAATGTTTGGTTATAACTGCGTCCATGTAAAGATCAATTACACAGTGAAAGCCTTAGGGCAAACATCGAAAGAAGAGAATGAGGAATGGTACAGCACTGATGTACCCGGAGCCCAATATGTGTCGCCTGTAATTTTTGAAAATTATTCACCTGTGGTGGTGAAAAAAATCATGGATGCTGGATGCACGGGTATCCTGGTGAAATCAATAACTCAGGCAACCGGTTCTTCTTATGTTTTACAGTTAAGCAGCATTATAAAAAAAGATATGCCTTCTTCCACATTCGCACTTCCCGCAAACTACCAGGAAGACAAAAACACAAGTTTATATGACATACAGTAATTCATTAAAAAAAACAATTATGAAACAACTAAAATTCGTAACAGCAATCATTTTATCAGCCGCACTATTTACAGCTTGTAATAGCAATAACGCATCAAATACTTCTTCTACAACAGGTAGCAATTTATCAGCCTCCACTAACGGCGATGATTATTATTATGAACTAACAACCAACAGTTCAGGAAAAGATATTTCAATAAATGAGCTTACAAAAATGTTTGTTTCTTCAAAAGGTGATATGCGCATGGAAATGAATGTTAATAATTCAATGAATGGGAATAAATTATCTGCGCCAATTATAATGATTGCCCATGCTGGCAAGCCAAATGAAAGTATAGAAATCGACGATTCCGCAAAAACTTATACCGTCAATCACATTGACAGCAGTGATACGAATACGGATGAAAAAATAAATTCTACTGCAACAAAAGTGGGCGATGAAAAAGTAATGGGCTTCAATTGTGTTCATGCAAGAATCATTTCCAAAAAAACAATGGGGAGTTTTTATTCTTCAGTTGACACCATTGATCTTTGGAAAAGCAATGATGTACCTCAGCAGCCTTCTGTAAAAACTTTAATGAACCGCTTCGAATCCGGCAAAGGCAACTCTATGTATTCTACTGAAACTGCAGATCAATTAAAACAAATGGGCTGCGATGGTTTCACCGTTCAAATGGTGATGGCAAGCAAAGATGTAGCTATGAAATTGCAGCTTAACAAAGTAGAGCGCAAAGATTTACCCTCCAGCTTGTTTGAGGTACCCACCGGTTATAAAGAAATTAAAGAATGACATTATTAATGACAGGCGATTTTTTTAATGATGCGTAAAAAATATTTCAATAATATGGTTACTACAAAAATTATAAAGCTGGTGCTTTTGCTGATAAGTATTTTATGTTTTTTGACAGTCCTTATTTTATTGCTCTCAAGTACTATCAACCCATCATAATGTTTTCATGAAATCCTGGTAAAAAAGACAAAAAATAAAAAATGAAATTCACAGTAAACCAACAAATAAGCAAGATTTTAAATTTATATTTTTGAAGGATAGAACTTTTAAAATTTAAAAAAAATTGGCCAAAAGAAATTTAAGAATGAAAGCACGGTAAATTGTTGTAGGGCTTTTTTTTTAATTTTTCATTAAAACTTATATTAGAATGAATATTAACCTTACATTTATTCAAATAAAAAAAGTGAAATCTTTTCCCAGGCTGACAGGTTTGATTCCTATTGTATTTATTTTAATAGTTTCCTGCAATTCAAGCAGGCACAATAACAAAGGAGTTCAATCAGCAATGAACCAATACGACCATTATATACAAACTATGGATGTTGATTCTATAGCATTATTATTTACCCAGAATGGGGATTTAGGAGCAATGGCGCATGGAAGGGATTCGATTAGAAATTTTTTAGATAAATTTAAAAGCTTTAAAGTACTGTCGCAAACTTCTACTACGGATTCAATAAAAAGTACGCGGGATTCAACCATTCAAAAAGGAATATACCATCAAACAGTGATTGTACCTGTAAATGACACGGTAACAGTAAAAGGTGAATATACTGCCACCTGGGTTTGGTTACCTAATAAAGGTTGGCACCTGAAAAAAATGGAAACTAACCCAATAAAATAAAATTGCCATAATAAAGTTGAGAAGGAATTATTGTAGCCGCTAATTAATTCAGCAAAGTAATATTTAAGAAAATATCGTTTTCCAATTCTGCTGCAGTAAAATATACAGTGAACCGATAAATAAGTTAGATTTCTATTTTTAGCCCTTCCAGACTGTTTTTGCTTCCATCAATTTATTATAAGATTCTTTTATGATGGGCGAAATTCCCGTCAGAATAAAAAAATTATTTGTCAATTTAAATTAAAGCCTACTATATTTGTAGGATATTTAAGTATGGCACATTCAATCACCTTAATTTATCAATCTTCTATCTACACTACTAATATGTGTAACCGTACACGCTGTATGCCGTAAGGCATTATATCTTCCATATCATCCATAACAAGGCTTTACCTTATCTTACAAAATCAATCTTTTAATTTTAATTTATAAATTGTCAATTATGAGTTCTCAACATTTTGAAACATTACAACAACACGCAGGACAGGAACCTGATCCTACCACCGGTTCAAGGGCAGTACCTATTTATCAGACCACTTCTTTTAACTTTAAAAATTCTGAACACGGAGGCAATCTTTTTGCGCTGAAAGAATTTGGAAATATTTACACGCGCATCATGAACCCCACTACGGATGTTTTTGAAAAACGCGTAGCAGCTTTGGAAGGCGGTGTTGCGGCTTTAGCAACATCCTCAGGGTTGGCAGCACAATTTCTTGCATTAAATAATATTTTAGAGGCAGGAGATAATTTTGTCACCAGTCCATTTCTTTATGGCGGTTCTCACAATCAATTTAAAGTAGCTTTTAAACGCTTAGGCATCGAAGCAAGGTTTGCAAAAGACGACCATGCAGATAGTATTGAAAGCCTCATTGATGAAAAGACAAAAGCCATCTATACGGAAACAATCGGTAATCCTGATTTCAGTATTCCCGATTTTGATAAATTGGCTGCAGTTGCCCAAAAACATGATCTTCCTTTTATTGTAGATAACACTTTCGCTTGTGCAGGCTACCTTTTCCGTCCATTGGAACATGGTGCCCATGTTACCGTTCAGGCCGCTACCAAATGGATTGGCGGACATGGAAACAGCATTGGAGGTGTAATTGTAGATGGAGGAAATTACAATTGGGGCAACGGAAAGTTTCGTGTATTTTCTGAACCATCGGAAGGATATCATGGCATGGTATTTAATGATGTTTTTGGAAGCAAAGGGCCTTTCGGAAATATTCAATTCATCATTCGTGCGCGGGTAGAAGGATTAAGGGATTTCGGCGCGGCTATTTCTCCATTCAATTCATTCTTATTAATACAAGGTTTGGAAACATTGTCGTTGAGAGTAGAACGCCATGTTCAAAATACATTAGCACTGGCACAATGGTTAGAAAAACATCCTCATGTTTCAAAAGTAAGTTACCCAGGCCTTGAAAGCAGCCCATATTATGCCAATGCAAAAAAATACCTTACAAAAGGTGCCGGCGCTGTACTTTCTTTTGAGGTAAAAGGTAGCAAAGAAAATACTTCAAAATTTGTAGATAATTTAAAAATGATCAGCAACCTGGCCAATGTAGGCGACACAAAAACACTCATTATTCAGCCATCAATAACCACGCATCAGCAGTTGAGCGATGCAGAACAATTAGCTGCCGGCGTTACTCCGGGGCTTTTACGAGTTTCGGTAGGCATCGAACATATTGATGATATCAAGGCAGATATAGATCAGGCCTTTGAACAGGTGTTTGCATAAAACTTTTATTTCTGCCTTCATCTTAAATCATAACCGTTTAGCCATTAAATATTGCTTTGCCTAAACGGTTATGATTTATTTTTGCAAAAATTTTCAAACAAAAGAATTTGACGAATAGTATCTTTTCTTCTGAAAAAACGCTGACTCTTGAATCCGGCTATATACTTCCTGAATATCATTTAGCATATACTACTTATGGCGCAATGAATAATGCAAAAAACAATGTAGTTTGGATTTTTCATGCACTTACGGCTAACAGTATTCCAACAGAATGGTGGCCAGGGCTTGTGGGCGATAGAAAATTATTTGATCCGGAAAAATATTTTATTGTTTGTGTAAACATGCCGGGAAGCTGCTATGGAAGCATTGGCCCGTTTGATAAAAACCCAAGTAGTAAACAAACATATTTTCATGATTTTCCTTTTTTCACTCCGAGGGATATGATTCGGTCTTTTCAACCATTGAAAAAGTTTTTAGGAATTGAAAAAATAAAAATTGGGATTGGTGGTTCTATGGGTGGCCAGCAATTATTAGAATGGGCAATAGAAGAGCCGGATTTGTTTGAATATATTTTTCCTATTGGAACCAATGCGCAACATTCCCCCTGGGGAATTGCTTTAAATGCTGCGCAGAGAATGTGTATTGAAGCAGATGAGTCATGGAAAGAAAAAAATCAAAATGCGGGGGTAAAAGGTATGAAAGCTGCAAGGAGCGTAGCTTTGATTTCCTATAGAAATTATGAAACTTACCGGGCGTCCCAGAGTGAAAATGATTTGGACAAAATTGAAAACTTTAAAAGTGAATCTTATCAAAATTACCAGGGTGAAAAACTCGCGAAAAGATTTAATGCTTTTAGTTATTATTTTTTAAGCAAAGGAATGGATTCGCATAACGTGGGCAGAGGAAGAGGTAGTGTTGAAAAAGCTTTGCAAAAAATAAATTCAAAAGCTTTGGCGATCGGGGTCACCACTGATATTTTGTTTCCCCTAAATGAGCAAAAGTTGATTGCGGAAAACATTCCAAAAGGTGAATTTGTTGAGATTAATTCTTTATATGGCCACGATGGATTTTTATTGGAGTATGAACAAATTCAAAAAATCATTGAAGAATTTTTAGAAAAATAAAAATCATTTTTTCAAAAAATTATTTTATTAGTTCGTCGAGAATGGGTGCCTTTATCCCACGAATTATTTTTTGTTCCTCCGAATTTATTTGTTCAAAGACAGTAATCTTATTCATTCCTTTCTTTAGCCAGCAACCGGGTAAATACAAAGTTTGCTGTGGGCCTACATTCCAGTATCGGCCAAGGTTGTGCCCGTTTACAAAAATAATTCCTTTACCCCATTTACTCATATCTAAAAAAGTATCGCCAATTTTTGTAATGCTAAAACTACCTTCATAAATTACTGGTTGATCTTTTTTATATTTATTGGAAAATTCTTTTAATTCAGGCTCATGGGCCATTGGAAATTGATACATCGTCCAATCGCCGGTAATTTCTTTGTCATCTATTTTTACCGGGCTGATGATTCCTTTCAGGTTATGAATAATTTCTGCGCCATAATTTATTCTTCCCATATTTTCAACTAAAATATCCAAAGTGGCATTCAATGGAATATCAATTGCGCATGAATATTTATTATAATAACGGTTAAGTGTACCTGCTTTTGTACCATTAATATAAACGGTAGCATAATCCCTCAAACCTTTTATTTCTAATTTCCCCTTGATTGCATTTTTAAAATGTTTGTTGTATAAAACATATCCATATCCCTGGTTCAAATCTTCAAAAGTTTTGGGAGTATCACTTACAACCGGTTTCATTTTTTCTTTTAATGCAAAAAGATCAACGGCTTTATTTAGCTTAATAGAAGGAATGTCAATAACCGGAATGGGCGAGGGTATTGGCGGAATTTTATAAGAAACACTTTTTTGAAATAATTTGCGAAGCGCCAGGTATTTTGGCGTTGCCCAACCTGCCTCACTTATCGGCGCATCATAATCGTAGCTGGTAATATCGGGCTGTATATCGTGGTTATTATCATAATTAGCGCCGCTCGTAAATGCAAAATTAGTTCCGCCATGCACCATATAAAAATTAAAAGATACGCCCGCTTTTAAATATTTTTCTGTTTGCGCAACCACACTTTCTGTTGATACTTTTTGAAAAGGTTCTGCCCAGTGATCGAGCCAGCCGGGGTAAAATTCTGCAACCATATATGGTCCATCGCCGTTATGATATTCATTCACTACTTTTTTTAAAGTATCAATATTGTCTTCGCCATTTGCTGCCGGTAATGCGCCTGAAATACTACCTCCATTGAACAACGAACTGCCGTCAGAAGTAAAAAAGGGAACATCAAATCCGGCATCAATCAATTCCTGCTTGATGGCTGTAATATATTTTTTATGGGCTTCTAAAGAAATATCTTGCCGCTGGGCAACATAAGAGCCAAATTCATTTTCAACCTGCACCATTATGATTGGGCCTCCATGAGTGATTTGCAAATCTTTTACCTGCGCTGCAAGATGATTAATATAGGTTCTGCATGAATCTAAAAATGGTTGATTATACGAACGGATGACCAAAGATTTTTCCTTTTGTAACCACCACGGATAGCCGCCGAATTCCCATTCAGCGCAGGCGTAAGGGCCGGGCCTTAAAATCACCATCAATCCTTCATCCCGGGCTGTTTTTATAAACTCTGCTATGTTTCTGCTTTCAGTTTCAAAATCCCAAACTCCAGGTGAAGTTTCCTGGTAGTTCCAAAATACGTAGGTTGCCACTGTATTTAATCCCATCGCTTTCATCATCTGTAAACGCTGGCGCCAATAAGCCTTAGGCACTCTTGCAAAATGCATTTCGCCTGAGTGTATTTGAATCGGTTTTCCATCGTATAAAAAATTGCCGCCTTTTATTTCAAAGGTGTGCTTTTGCTGCGCAAATGAAATTTGAAAAATAATGCTCATCAACACTAAAAGGAAAAACTTTTTCATAATTTAATTATTCTTTTAAATAAGGAATGTCTTTCTCAAACTTAAATTCATATTTTACAGTAAACAAATAAATAATGCATATTTTCATTTTGCCTTCTTTGGTTTACCTGAATTTTATTTATCTTTTTTAAAAAATCAGTATGAAAAAATATTCCACTTTAATTTTATTTACTTTTTTATTCCAACCTGGTTTTTCTCAAACAAATAAAAAATCCAATCCTGTTCCAACCCAATACCAGCTTGCATGGCAGGATATGGAATATTATTTTTTTGTGCATTTTGGCCCCAATACATTTACTGGCCTTGAATGGGGTAAGGGAACAGAAAACGCGGAAATTTTTGACCCCAAAGAACTGGATTGTAACCAATGGTGCCGCATTGCGAAAGCTGCCGGTGCAACAGGAATTATGATCACAGCAAAACATCATGATGGGTTTTGCCTTTGGCCAAGTAAATATTCAAAACATACTGTAAGGGAAAGCAGCTGGAAAAATGGAAAAGGCGATGTATTGAAAGAATTATCCGAAGCGTGCAAGAAATATGGTTTGAAATTCGGTGTTTACCTTTCTCCGTGGGACAGGAACCATCCGGCTTACGGAACGCCGGCATACAACGATGTTTTTGCAAATATGCTGAAAGAAATTTTTACCAATTATGGGCCGATATGGGAATTGTGGTGGGATGGCGCTAACGGCGAAGGGCCAAATGGTAAAAAACAAATTTACGATTTTGCAAAGTTTACAAGAATTGTCAGAAAACTTTCTCCCAACACAATTATTTTTAGCGACATTGGCCCAGACGCACGCTGGTGTGGCAATGAGCAAGGTTTTGCAGGAAAAACCAATTGGGATTTATTAGATACGGCCGGGTTTAAAAGAGGCCTTGGCGCACCGCCTACTGATACTTTAAACCAGGGAAATGTTTGGGGCAAAACCTTTATTCCCGCGGAATGTGATGTAAGCATCAGGCCAGGTTGGTTCAATCATAAAAATGAAGATTCCCTGGTAAAAAGCCCGGAAAAGCTTTTTGAGATTTATTTAAAAAGTGTCGGCCGGGGCGCTAATTTAATTTTAAATGTTCCTCCGGATGGAAGAGGGTTAATTACAAAATATGATTCGGCCTCATTAATGGGCTTTAAAAAATTAAGAGAGGAAAGTTTTGGAGATGACCGTTCCAAAAATGTACGCCAATATTTTGTTTCCAATCATAAAAGATCCATAACAAAAGAAATGGATGAAGGAAATAAAAATTATTTTGAAACTATTACCAATCCTCACCTGCAATCTATCGGGATCGATTACAATGAACCCACAAAAATAAATTGCATTGTTTTAAAAGAGAACTTAATTAACGGTCAAAATTGTGCAAAATTCACAATAAAATTGTACGGCAAAAACAGTGAATTGATTAATGAAATTTCCGGAACTACCATTGGCCATAAAAGAATATTAACTTTCCCGGAAGAAGAAGTAAGTTCTGTACTCTTTTCTGTGGAAGAACAGAAAGAGCCTACAAAAATAACTTCCATTAAAACTTACCTTCTCGATGAAAAGTTAATAGAACAATAATTCTACTGTCATATTTGAATCAATTTCTCTAAACGGTAATATTTGCTGATTACCTGTATTACTATGTTTTATTTTCTGCATAACTTGCATTCCTTTATTTATGAATATTGGATGCATAACTAAAAAAGAGAAAGCCAAAAGATAATTTTTTGTGTTTGTAAATTATGCTCATGGTAAGGAACGTCAAAACCGGGCAGGTTAAAAGAGTAAAAGGAATATGCAATATCGAAATATAAAAATGAATTTTCAGGCAGTTAGAATTCCCTTGATTTTATTAATTGTTTTAATTTATTCGCCATTTTTATTTGCGCAGCAAAAGGATAGTTTACCAACTCTTCAAGAAGCTACTTTGCAAAACTGTATTCAATATGCAGTTAAACACAATCCTGATATTCAGAATGCAAATATAAATGAACAGGTAACTGAGGCGCAAATTCAAAACAAGTTAGCAGATTGGTATCCACAGGTAAATTTTACTTACAATTTGCAACATAATTTGCAGTTGCCAACTTTCATTTTTAACGGCAATGTTTCACATTCAGGAACCTATAATACTTCGGGTGCCAATTTCGGATTGACACAAAATATTTTTAATCGGGATGTTTTATTGGCATCACGAACATCAAAGGATGTTCGCCAGGCTGCTAGTGAAAATACAGAAAATAAAAAAATTGACCTGGCAGTATTGGTAAGCAAAGCCTTTTATGATTTGATACTTACAGAGCAGCAGTTAAAAGTGACTGATGAAGATATCGTCCGCACCAACCAAAGTTTAAAAGATGCCTATTATCAATACCAGGCGGGCATTGTAGATAAAACAGATTATAAAAGGGCTACGATTGCATTGAACAATGCAAATGCACAAAAGAAATCCGGTGAAGAAAGTTTAAAAGCAAAAAAAGCTTATTTGAAGGATCTGATGGGATACCCTCCAAAGGAAGTTCTGGAATTGGATTACGATACAACTCAAATGGAAAATGAAGTGCTGATGGATACTTTGCAAACAGTTAATTACAACAACAGGATTGAAATACAACAATTGCAAACCCAACAAAAGTTGCAACAATATAATCTTCAATATTATAAATGGAGTTTTCTTCCAAACCTTTCTGCTTTTGGAAATTACAACCTTAATTACCTCAACAATCAATTTTCAAAATTATACAGCGAAACATATCCAAACTCTTTTATCGGATTGACACTTACATTACCCATTTTTCAGGGTGGAAAAAGAATTCAGGAAATAAAAGAGGCTCAATTTGAAATTACTCAGGCAAACAATGACATCAGAAGTTATGAAAACCAAATCAATTCAGATTATGAGAATGCATTGGCCACTTATAAAAGTAATTTGTATAACTATTACAGTTTAAAAGAAAATCTTTCGCTGGCCAGTGAAGTGTATGATGTAATACAATTACAATATCGTTCAGGAGTGAAAGCTTATTTGGATGTAATTACTGCTGAATCAGATTTACGGACGGCACAAATTAATTATTACAATGCGCTTTACCAGGTTTTATCAAGTAAAATAGATGTAATGCAATCGTTGGGGAATATAAAATATTAAAATACAATCATGAAAATCAGTCAACATATTTTCTTTGTTTTTGCAATGGGTTTTATCATTTCATCGTGCGGCAATCAAGCACAAAAACAACAGGGGCCTCCTCCTGCTGTGCCTATAACCATTGCAACAGTCGCTAATACCAATGCAGTTTATTATGATACTTATCCGGGAACAGTTACAGCATTAGACCAGATAAACATTACTTCTCAGGTGAGTGGTTATATAACAGACATCAATTTTAAAGATGGTCAAAATGTGAAAAAAGGACAACTCTTATATAAAATAGACAACCAGGTTTATAAAGCCAATTATCAGCAGTCCGTTGCCAACCTGCAAGTACAGGAAGCAAATTTGGTAAAAGCACAAAAAGATGCGGACAGGTATAATGAGCTTGAAAAGCATGATGCGATTGCAAAACAGCAGGTAGATTATGCGAATGCAGCGTTAGATGCTACGCAAAAACAAGTAAATGCGGCTAAAGCCAACGTAGCCAGTATTCATTCCAATGTTCAGTTTGCCAATATTTATGCGCCTTTTTCAGGAACTATAGGCATTTCGCAAGTGAAAAAAGGAACCGCTGTGGTTGCTGGACAAACGGTCTTAAACACTATTTCAACCGACAATCCTGTTGCGGTTGATTTTACTATAGATCAAAAAAATATTTACCGGTTTGCAGAATTGAAACAGGGAAAAGACAATATAAAAGACTCTGTATTTACGATTGCGTTTGGAGATGAAATATATCCATATCCTGGTAAGTTAGATTTTATTGACCGTGCGGTAGACCCTCAGACAGGAACAATAAAAGTCAGATTGATTTTTCCAAATGACAAGGAAATGTTGAAACCCGGAATGAATAATACGGTAAGAGTAAAAAATACATCTTCAAAAAATGCTACAATTATTCCTCACATTGCAGTAAACGAACAATTAGGCGAGTTTTCTGTTTTTGTATTAGGTGATAGTTCAAAAGTTCGTCAACAACAGGTTGAGTTAGGTACTGTAATAGGAGACAGTATTATTGTCAAAGCGGGCTTAAAACCAGGTGAAAAAATCGCTGTTCAGGGAGTTCAGAATTTACATAATGGCACTGTTGTGAAAGTGAGTGAGTAGAGGCAGGTTTTAACCTGTCTGTTATTGTTTTTAAGTAAATAGGAAAAAATGATCGCAGAAACTTTTATAAAACGGCCTGTTACAGCAATTGTAATTTCAATTGTAATAGTGCTGGTTGGTATTATTTCTATTACCAATCTTCCGATAGCTCAGTATCCTGACATCTCGCCACCAACTGTTTCAGTGAGCGGCAATTTCATTGGCGCCGATGCGACAACGGTAGAGCAAACGACAACCACTCCGCTCGAAACACAGATTAACGGATCGCCGGGAATGACTTATCTCACCAGTAACAGTACTTCCAGCGGGCAAAGTTCTATCACCGCAACTTTTGATGTCGGTACTAATGTAGATATAGCTGCCCTTGATGTGCAAAATAGGGTGAATGTGGCTTTGCCTACATTGCCTGATGAAGTTAAAAGGTTGGGAGTTACGGTTTTGAAACGTAATCCCACATTCATTGAGGTACTTGCGTTTTTTTCCCCAAATGGCACTCATGACTCAAAATTTATTAGTAATTATATCTCAATTTACCTTGTTGACGCTTTGAAGCGTGTACCCGGGGTTGGGGATATCACCGTTTTTGGAAGTGACTTTGGAATGCGCATCTGGCTCGATCCGGAAAAACTGGCGGCATTAAAACTCACACCTGCAGATATTGCTGCAGCTATAAATGAGCAAAACCTGGAAATAGCCCCAGGTACTGTTGGAGGAGTTCCACAGCCAGACCCGCAAAGTTTTGAGTACAGTGTGTTAACTAATAGCCGCATCAATACCCCGGAACAATTCAAGAATATTATTATCCGTTCAGACCCGGCAACAGGAAATATGATTTATCTTAAAGATGTGGCAAGAGTGCAACTGGGTCAATTCACTTATGGGAATAATGCCATTGTAGATGGCAAACCCGCAACATTTTTATTAGTCTATCAATCTCCCGGATCCAACGCGTTAGCCACTTATGATGGCGTTAATAAAGAGCTCGTAAAATTAAAAAAGACATTTCCTCAGGATTTAGATTATAATGTTCCATCAGAATCGGTTTCTGTAGTAAAAACATCAATGAAGGAAGTGATCATTACGCTTTTAGAAGCGTTAACTCTTGTTGTAATAGTAGTGTTTTTGTTTCTGCAAAACTGGCGGGCTACTTTAATTCCGGTTTTGGCAATTCCGGTTTCATTAATTGGTACATTCATATTTTTCGTTCCATTTGGTTTTACGATAAACACTCTTACTTTATTTGCATTTATCCTGGCTATAGGAATTGTGGTCGATGATGCCATTATTGTCGTCGAAGCAGTTCAACATAATATTGACCACAATAATATGTCGCCAAAAGACGCCACGCGCAAAGCGATGAGTGAAATTTCGGCGCCTGTTATTGCAATTGCTTTGATCCTGGCTGCCGTATTTGTCCCGGTCGGATTTATCCCGGGAATTGTTGGAAGATTGTACCAGCAATTTGCAATCACCATTGCAGTATCAGTAATCATTTCAGCTTTTGTAGCGCTTTCGCTTACGCCCGCTTTATGTTCTTTAATGCTTAAACATTCTAAGGATGAAAAAGCCAAAAAGGGGCTTCTGGGAAAATTCTTTTTTTCGTTTAATAACTGGTTTAGGAAGGTTACCAATTCTTATTCCAGGGGCGTGGCGCTATGGATCAGAAAATGGCCTTATGTCATCGTTTTACTTACTGTAATTATTGTAGGTTTATTTTTTCTTTTTAAGGCAAAGCCAACTGGCTTCATTCCGCAGGAAGATGAGGGAAGGCTTTATCTTACTTATGAAATGGCAGAAGGTGCGTCTACTACGCGCAGTATGGATATGATGATAGAAATCCAGAAAAGATTAAAAGATATTTCTGAAATAAATGTGGATGGTGGATTAGCGGGGTTTAATGTGCTTAGTTCCTCTAACAAATCCAACGTAGGAACGATGTTTATCCATTTAAAGGACTGGGATGAGCGTAAAGGAGCAGAGCATAGCCAGGATGCCGTCATGCAGAGGATCTATCAAAAAACAGCCGATATAAAAGACGCGAAAATTTTGGTTATTGGCCCTCCGGCGGTTCCCGGGCTTGGACGTACAGCCGGATTTACATTTGAACTTCAACAAACCACCAGTACAGATAACATTGAGCAATTTTCCAAGGTAGCCCAAAGTTTTGTTGCACAATTAAATAAAATGCCCGCAATTGGGCGAGCTTATACTTTTTTCACAGCCAATACACCAAGTTACCAGGTAAATGTTGACCGAGAGAAAGCAAAACAATTGGGTGTTTCGGTTGCTGATGTGTATTCTACTATGTCTACTTTGCTCGGAAGTTCCTACATCAACGATTTTAATTTGTATGGAAGAAATTTTAGAGTAGTTGCCCAGGCAGACAGTAATTATCGTTCTTCTGTGGCTGATATTGGGAAATTCTATGTTCGTAATACCCAGGGAAATATGATTCCCCTTAGTTCTTTAATTACTACCAAACTGGTTGAAAGCCCTACTTCAATATCGCATTATAACATTTACCGTTCTATCGAAATAAATGGAACCCCTAAAGATGGATACAGCAGCGGCCAGGCCATAGATGCCTTAAAGGAAGCCGCGGCAAAATATTTGCCCGCT
>Ga0207933_1000329_pt1 | contig 48756 bp, 31 predicted proteins | sample NGESurdeep092012_4_FD_184488 | JGI IMG/M metagenome (GOLD analysis project Ga0207933, IMG submission 184488) | Arctic peat soil microbial communities from Barrow, Alaska - NGEE Surface sample F53-3 deep-092012 (SPAdes) | ecosystem: Environmental > Terrestrial > Soil > Wetlands > Peat ... | reverse complement strand
TACGCTACCGGGTGTTGAAAACACTTGCCGTACTACAGAAGGCGGTACTTCATTTTTGTTTACCATTGGCAATAAAGCGGTGAATGCTTCAGGAAAATATGTGGAGCCTTCTTTCTTAAGCCTATTCACACTGCCTTTCGTTGAGGGCAATGCTGCGAGTGCGTTTTCCCAATTGCATTCGATTGTGCTTACTGAAAAAACGGCAAAAAAGTTTTTTGGCGATGTAAAAGGCGTGATTGGTAAAACGGTGCGCATGGATAACAAACAGGATTATGTGGTTAGCGGTGTTTTAAAAGGCCTGCCTGAAAATTCAACTTTACAGTTTGAATGGCTAGCACCTTTTAAAGTGTGGTATGATGAAAATCCATGGGCCGCGAGGTGGGGTAATTTTGGCATCACGACTTATGTTGAATTAAAACCTCGTGTTGACGTTGCTTCGATTAACAGGCAATTGCTAAATCCTTTTTACGATTTCACAACACAAAAAATTGAAACTGAAAAATCAACTGTGCACGAGTTTTTGTTCAGCATGAATGACTGGCACTTGCGCGATGGCTTTGACAATGGAAAGCCAACTGGTAGTGGGCAAATACTCTATGTGCGCCTTTTTAGCATTATTGCCTGGATCATTTTATTTATTGCGTGCATCAACTTTATGAATCTTGCCACTGCAGGCAGCGAAAAACGTTCAAAAGAAATAGGCGTGAGAAAAGTATTGGGTTCGGGAAAGAAAAGGCTCATTGTTCAGTTTATTGGTGAAGCAATATTTATGTCTTTAAGCGCGGCAGTTGTTGCGGTTATTCTTATGTCGTTGCTCTTACCGGCATTTAATTCATTAGTGCAAAAAGACCTCTTGTTAGGATTAACCAATCCATATCATTTCATCGCCTTGTTGTTACTCACGCTCATCTGCGGGCTTGTTGCAGGAAGTTATCCGTCATTGTATTTATCATCGTTTAATCCTGTATATGTTCTAAAAGGAATAAAATTAAAAACAGGAAGCGCAGCCATTATTAGAAAAGGGTTGGTAGTAATTCAGTTTGCTGTTTCGATAGTTCTTATCATCAGCACTATTATTATTTACCAGCAGATACAACATGTAAAGTCCAGGGATATTGGTTACAACAAAAACAACCTGATGCAAATAGATGCACAGGGAGATATCGTAAAAGATTTTCCTGCAATTAAGCAAGATCTCATTAACACCGGCTTTGTGAAGGATGCTGCATTAGCAGACCATACCACAATTGATGGTGGAAATAATACAACAAGTATTTCATGGCAGGGTAAAGATCCTAGCAGTATTGTTGTTATTTCCCAAAGGTTGATTAGCCCTGAATTTATGTCAACTATCGGCATGCATATTATAGAAGGAAGAGATTTTCAGCCTACTGATGCAGTTAAATTGGGTGAAAATCACCTTCCGAAAGATTCTAATCAGGCTTTTAATGTCATTGTTACCCAATCCATGGAAAAATTGTTAGGCAAGGGAAGTGCTATAGGAAAAACAATGGAACGCCCGGTCAATAATGGCACTTTTCACCTGAGAGTTACAGGTGTGGTAAAAGATTATGTCTATGGTGATATGTACGGCCAATCTGCTCCCGTAATTTTTTTCAATATACCTGACGGAGCTAGTTTACTATATGTAAAAATTGCACCACAAAGTAATCCTGAAAATGCATTGGCAAAAATAGCTGCGGTGATGAAAAAAGATAACCCCGCCTACCCTTTTGAATACAAATTTGTAGATAACCAATTTAACCAAATGTTCCTGAGCGAAATGCTGATCGGTAAATTGTCACGTGTGTTTGCGGCTTTGGCAATTCTTATTTCCTGCCTTGGGTTATTTGGCCTTGCGGCTTATACTGCAGAACGCAGAACCAAAGAAATTGGTGTGCGAAAGGTACTGGGAGCAAGCGTTTCGGGTATTGCTGCTTTGCTTTCAAAAGATTTTTTAAAACTTGTGATGGTATCGTGCATTGTTGCTTTTCCACTTGCCTGGTTAATGATGAATAACTGGCTGCAGAATTATCAATACAGGATTATAATAAGCTGGTGGATATTTTTAATTGCAGGTGTTACTGCAATTCTGATTGCCTTACTCACAGTAAGTTTCCAGGCAATAAAAGCTGCGGTGGCTAATCCTGTTGATAGTTTGAGAAGTGAATAGAATTAATGAGTTAATGTGGTAATAAGCTAATTTGCTAATGAAGAAAACAGGAATATTGAGTATTTGTTGGTTTACTATAAATATAACAGTTACCATTAAACGAAAATAGGTATGATAAAAAACTATTTCAAAATCGCCTGGCGCAACATTGTAAAGAACCGCACCTTCAGCATTATTAATATTGTGGGTTTGTCTTTCTCGGTTGCCTTTTGTTTGTTGTTGTTTTTTTATATCAGGTACGAGCAATCGTTTGATGCTTTTCATACAAAAAAAGGCCATCTTTTCCGCATGGAAATGAGCAACCTTTTCCCTTCAGGAGACACAGCAACAAAGAAGGGTGTGTTTTCTTTTCTCACAAAAAATGATGATGTAAAACACCAGCTAACATTCCCGCTGGTTATCGCTGCCAACATGCAAAATACTTTTCCCGAAGTAAAAAGCATCACCCGTTTTAAAGATGAAAGAGACAACATCATAAAAGTAAACAATGAGGCTTATAGAGAACAGCATATATTATATGCAGACAGTAACTTCTTCACCAATTTTTCTTTTCATCTTTTAAAAGGCAATCCTAAAGATGTTTTAAACTCACCAGGCAACATAGTTATATCAGCTTCGCTTGCAAAAAAATATTTTGGCAATACAAATCCTGTCGGTAAAAGAATCCAGGTAATTATTGATACTACACAAGACTATATTATCAGCGGCGTTGCCGAAGATGCACCTCAGAATTCAAGCATACAATATAGTGTTGTAATGCCATTGTTATCTGATCCGGGTTATCAGCAAAATATTGATCAGGGTTTTAATTATACAAGTCATTTATACGTTGTTGAACTGGCAGATAATGTTGACTACAAAAAGTTTGAAGTGAAGTTGAATAAATGGGTTGTAGATTATTATACAAAACCTTTTGTAGCAAAGTATGGTAAGTATTACACCAACTATGATTTTAAAAATTTTAGTTGGTACCTACGCCCGCTGGCTGATGCGCATTATAATTCCTCTGAAGAATGGGGGCATTATACGGATGCAAATAAAATGTACCAGTTAACCTGCCTTGTTATTATCATTTTAATGATTGCAGCATTAAATTATATACTACTTGTTCTCTCCAATGCAGCAGCCCGGTCACAGGAAATTGGCGTACGAAAGGTTTTGGGCGCTAGAAGAATTTCGGTCATCGCGCAGTTCTGGGTTGAAACATTAATTGTAACCATAATTGCTGTTGCAGCAGGTTTTATATTGATGAGATTATTGCTGCCGCTGTTTAATAAAATTATGGATACGCATATAAGTTTCGGTGATTTTTCACCTACGAATGTTGTTGCTGCGCTTCTTTTTCTTGTATTGTTTTTAAGTTTTGCAGCAGGGTTTTACCCGGCGCTGCTGTTATCAAAAATGAAACCCGCATCCATCATAAAAAGTTTTCAGACATTCAAAATAAATCCGCGTTTTTCCAAAGCAATAGTTATTGTTCAATACACATCCTGCGTAGTGCTGATGATTGCTGCATTTGTCATTAACCGGCAGATGCAATACATAAACAATAAAGATTTGGGTTTTGATAAAGGCCAGGTACTGATGGTTACCAATCCTAAATGGGACCCGGTTTATACAAAACAATTGACCGCCAGGCTGCAGGCATTTGCACAATCTCAGCCTGGCGTGTTGGCTTTTTCCGGAATGAATGGCAACTTGGATGGTAATTATAACACCGATGGTTTTATGCTAAACGGCGAACAGCAATGGCGTAAGCAGATAAGTGTGTATTATAATTACTTTGACATGCTGGGTATAAAGTTTTTACAAGGAAGGGCTTTTTCTAAAGATTTTCCTTCAGATACATCAAGAGAAGTTCATCCTATTGTTGTAAATGAAACCTTATTTAAGATGCTGGGTAAAGATGCAAAACTGGGCGTTTACAACAAGCCGTTGGACGGAACCATTATAGGCGTGGTAAAAGATTACAATTTTGAAACACTCTCTAAAAAGATAGAGCCGGAAGAACACAGGCTGGCAATTAATTACCTGGGAAATTTTATGTTTAAAGTAAAAGGCGGCAACATGCAAAAAGTAATTGCATCACTGCAAAAACAATGGAAACAACTATCAGGTAACTATCCATTTGAATATACATTTCTCGACCAGAGCATTGCCAAAATGTATGATGCTGATATGCGCTGGCAAAAGATCATACAGGCATCATGCTTCTTTGCCATATTTATTGCATGCATGGGATTGTTTGGTTTATCTGCTATTAACGCCGCCAACCGCACCAAAGAAATTGGCATACGCAAAGTATTGGGCGCAACTGTTAAAGATATTGTGGCTGCTTTATCATCAGGTTTTATAAGCATGTTTTTAATCGCTATCATAATTGCTGCACCGCTTGCATACTGGATCATGACTAGCTGGCTGCAGGATTTTGCATACCGGATTAACATAAGCTGGCAGATTTTTTTAATTGCCGGGGTAGCTTCATTAAGTATCGCCTTACTCACAGTAAGCTTCCAGGCAATAAAAGCTGCGTTGGCTAATCCTGTGGATAGTTTGAGAAGTGAATGAGGCAAATGTGAAAATTAGTAAATGTGAAAATATGAAAATGAAAAACAGGAAACAATCATATTTGTTGGTTTACTGTAAAAACGAAACCAATATTAACTAACAGTTATGATTAAACGAAAATAAATTTAGATGATAAAAAATTATTTCAAAATTGCCTGGCGAAACCTTATTAAGAGCAAAGTGTACTCACTTATTAATGTTCTTGGATTGGCAACAGGTATGGCCGTCGCCATGTTGATTGCATTTTGGATAAAAGATGAAGTGACTTATAATGATTATCATACAAATCATGCTCAGCTTGCGCAGGTAATGACCACATTTATTGATAACGACGGAAAAATGCAAACCGGCCAGGCCGTTTGCATGCCGATTGGTGATGAATTGCGCAGCAAATACGGAAGTGATTTTAAGAATGTGGCAATGGCTTCATGGAACTTTGGCCATGTATTAGCAGTTGGTGAAAAGAAAATTACGGAAAAGGGAATGTGGGTTGAAGCCAATTTCCCCTCCATGTTTTCAATAAAAATGATAAAAGGAAATATAAACGCATTGGGCGACCCGTCTTCAGTTTTATTAAGCGAAACGTTGGCTAAGACACTGTTCGGCAGCGTGGACGCTATGAATAAAACGGTAAAATTTGATAACAAAGAAGATTACAAAGTAGCAGGCGTTTATGAAGATCTTCCTCACAATACGACCTTGTATGAAACCAAATTATTGTTGCCATGGAAGAAATATATTACTACAGAACAATGGCTCAAAGATGCAGCCACACAATGGAACAATCATTCATGGCAGGCATATGTGCAAATGGCCGATAACATCAACATGGACAAAGAGACAGAGAAAATAAAAAATGTGGTAATGGCGCATAAGGTTGCCTCAAGAGATGGAAAAGAACAGGCAGTCTTATTTCCTATGGATAAATGGCGTTTATACAGCGATTTTAAAAATGGCAGAGCTACCGCCGGCCGCATACAATTTGTATGGCTGTTTTCTATTATCGGCGTGTTTGTCCTGCTGCTTGCCTGTATCAACTTTATGAATCTTTCTACCGCACGCAGCGAAAAAAGAGCGAAAGAAGTCGGCATCCGGAAAACAGTGGGCTCCCTTCGCAGCCAATTGATCGGGCAGTTTTTAAGTGAGTCAGTTTTAGTGGCATTTGTGTCTTTTATATTTTCTGTATTATTGGTTATTTTACTAATGCCTTTATTTAACAGGCTTGCCGATAAACACATTGGCTTACCGTGGAGCAGCGCGGGCTTCTGGTTATTGGCCCTGGCTTTTACTTTTATTACCGGAATTATTTCAGGAAGTTACCCTGCATTTTATCTCTCCAAATTTGAGCCGATAAAAGTATTAAAAGGAACTTTCCGCGCAGGAAAATATGCGTCGTTGCCGCGAAAGATACTGGTGGTGATTCAATTTACCTTTTCAATCGCTTTAATTATTGGGACCATCATTGTTTTTAAACAAATTCAATTTGCTAAAAGCCGCCCGGTAAATTACAAAAGCGAGGGTTTAATAACGGTGAACATGTCAACGCCGGATTTGTATGGACATTATGATGCTATAAGAAATGGCCTGCTTGCAACCGGCGTCGTAGATAATATGGCAGAATCTTCAAGCCCAACCACCAATGTGTATTCAAACCAGATTGGCTTTGACTGGCAAGGTAAAGATCCCAACACTTTACCTGTTTTTGGTACCATTTGGGTTACGGTTGACTTTGGAAAAACCATTGGCTGGAAAATCAAGGAAGGGAGGGATTTTTCAAAAGAATTTGCCACCGACAGCACGGCAATGATATTAAATGAATCTGCCGTAAAACAGGTTGGAATGAAACAGGATATTATCGGGCAAACCATAGATTTTAATGCTAAAAAATATAAAGTCGTTGGTGTGATAAAAGATATGATTATGGGTTCGCCTTATGAGCCTGTTGAGCCAACTGTTTTTATGTTTGATCCGCAAAATGTAAGTATTGTTACGGTCGCAATAAAGCAAGGTATTCCCGTGCGGGATGCATTAAGTAAAATCGAAACGGTTTTTAAAAAGTTCAATCCCGGTGCACCTTTCGACTATACCTTTAATGATGAAGACTATGCGAAAAAATTTGCCGATGAACAACGTGTCGGCAACCTTGCAACCTTTTTTACCATACTGGCTATTTTTATTTCATGCCTTGGATTGTTTGGGTTGGCATCATTCGTGGCGGAGCAACGTAAAAAAGAAATTGGAGTCCGCAAAGTCTTGGGAGCATCTGTATTTAATCTCTGGGGAATGTTGTCAAAAGAATTTGCATTGCTGGTAATTATTTCCTGCTTCATTGCCATTCCTTTAGCATGGTATTATTTAAACAATTGGCTGCAACAATATGATTACAGAACAAAAATTTCATTCTGGATTTTTATTTTTTCAGGATTGGGTGCGCTGGTGATTACGTTATTAACAGTGAGTTTCCAGGCGATTAAAGCAGCCTTGGCAAATCCGGTTGAGAGTTTAAGGAGTGAGTAGGGCTAATTTGAAAATGTGAAAATGAAAATTCAGCTTATTTGTTTGTTTACTGAATGAAAATAATAAATGCTTCCGGTAGCGTGCCCCTCTCCTTCGGAGATCCCGAAAGCTATCGGGAGGGGTGAGGCTTATAGCAGTTATGCTAACACGAATTTTTAAAAATGAATAACTACGAACTTAAAAACTAATCGAAATGATAAAAAATTATTTCAAAATCGCATTACGAAATTTAAGAAAGAACAAAGGCTTTTCTTTCATTAATATTTTTGGGTTAGCGATCGGCCTTACGTGTTTCATGCTTATCTCCGCATTTGTTTATAATGAACTCAGTTATGATAAATACCCTGCAGATGCCAAAAATATTTATCGCGTTATTTTATCAGTTACCGGCAATGGTGATGCTGCGGCATATCCAATGGTGGACGTAGCTGTGGGCGAAGGAATTAAAAATGCTTTTCCGGAAGTGAAGGCAACAACCCGGTTGTCAACTGCACAAAATTTTATAAAATATAACGATAAACAATTTAATGAAAAACAAATCGCTTATGTAGATTCCAACTTTTTGCAAATGTTCTCCATCCCGTTGATTGAAGGAAATAATCAAACCTCTTTGGTGCAGCCTAACAGCATCGTAATTACAAAAGAATTTGCAAAAAAATATTTTGGAAATGAAAATGCTTTAGGTAAATTTTTATCGGTTGGTACAGAAGGGGCACTTTATAAAGTTACCGGGTTAATTGATGAAGTTCCTGAAAATTCGCATTTTCATTTTGACGCATTCCTCAGCATTTCTACCTGGCACATAACCCGGCAAACGTGGAGCAACGTTGGCATGTACACATACCTTCTTTTAAATAAAAATGCTGATCCTAAAAAACTGGAAGCAAAATTTCCACAATTAGTGGCTGAACATGTGGTTCCTGAAGTTCAGCATGACATGGGCGTAAGCCTCGCCGAAGCAAAAAAATCAATAAACACATTTGTGTTTTCATTGCAACCGCTTACTGATATTCATTTGTATTCGCATACAAAATATGAGTTAGAACCTAATGGCGACATACAATACGTTTATATTTTTTCAGCACTTGCTTTGTTTATATTATTACTTGCCTGCGTCAACTTTACGAATCTTTCTACAGCCCGGGCGGTAAAAAGAGCGAGGGAAGTTGGCATCCGGAAAGTGATGGGCTCCCTGAAAAAACAATTGATTATCCAGTTTCTTACCGAGTCAGTTTTGCTTACTTTTTTATCTATGCTTATTGCATTTGCGTTGTTGTTTTTATTATTGCCTTCTTTCAACCAGTTGTCAGACAGGGAAATCCCTTTTGGGTTTTTTATCAATTACAAGTCCATGCTGGCAATGGTTTCATTAATTTTTATTACAGGAATAGTAGCCGGCATTTACCCTGCCTTCTTTCTCTCCTCTTTTAATACTATCAAAGTTTTGAAAGGTTCTTCATCGCAAGGATCACAAAAAAAACCTTTGCGAAGCAGCCTTGTGGTTTTCCAGTTTTTTGTTTCCATTGCTTTAATTATCGCGACAATAATTGTGTACCAGCAATTGAATTTTATGCAGAATAAAAACCTGGGCTACGATAAAGAACAGGTTTTATTTTTACCTGAAGCGCGCCTGCTAGGAAAAAATCAAACTGCGTTTAAGCAACAATTATCAGAGAATAAAAATGTGGTTGCAACAAGCATTTCAAACTCTGTCCCTGGCTTGCCATCTATGGATGGAACAGAAATTTACCCAAAAAATAAAAATGGAAATGGCACAGAAATCCATGCAAACATTTACCATGTTGATGATGATTATTTAAAAACATTAGGCATACATATTATCGAAGGGAGAAATTTTTCTAAAAATTTCCCAACAGATTCTTCAGGCGTTGTAATTAACCAGGCGATGGTAGAAGAATTAGGCTGGAGCGGCACCAGTCCTATTGGAAAAACTATTGTACGCTCGGGCCAGCAGGAATTTAAAGTTTTGGGCGTAGTTGCTGATTTTAATTATGCATCCGCCAAACAAAAAATTGCTCCGTTGATGATGATGCTGGGGAATAATTATGGCGGCATCGTAATAAAAATAAATACAAGTAGTGTAAATGGTTTTCTTTCTGATTTAAAAAGACAATGGGATTCTTTTAACCCCTCCGGCCCTTTGGATTATACATTTCTTGATGACAATTTTTCAAAATTGTATGCAAATGAAATACGGACTCGAAAAATATTTTCAGCATTTGCCATTATTGCAATCATTATCGCAAGCGTTGGCTTGTTCGGGCTTTCAGCTTTCATGATAGAACAAAGGAAAAAAGAAATTAGTATCCGAAAAGTGTTAGGTGCTTCCGTAAAAAGTGTATTACTGCTTGTTTCAAAAGATTTTCTATTGTTGGTGGGTATTGCGTTTCTTATTTCTGTTCCGGTAACATGGTGGGCGATGCACAAATGGTTACAGGATTTTGCTTACAGGATAAATATACATTGGTGGGTGTTTGTATTAGCTGGAATAATTGCGATTCTGATTTCTGTTTTAACCATAAGCTTCCAGGCAATAAAAGCGGCTATTGCAAATCCTGTGAAGAGCTTGAAAGCAGAGTGAATGCAAATGTGAAAACATGAAATTGAAAATCGGTGTTATTTGTTGATTTACTATAAAATAAAAATCAAAAGGCTAACTAAACAGTAATGATTAAACGAAATAAAAAACAATTAAAATGATAAAAAATTATTTCAAAACCGCGTGGCGAAATATTATTCGTAATAAAGCCTTCTCAATCATTAATGTTTTTGGCTTATCCATTGGCATCAGCGCAGCTTTAGTGATATTTTTAATAGTTCATTACGAATTCAGTTTTGATAAGTTTGAAAAAGATCAAAACCAGATCTATCGCGTGGTAATTGATGCAAAATTTGATGGTGTTGAAGGTCATAGTAGCGGCATACAGGCGCCGTTAAGCAAAGCAATTCAGAATGAAGTAACAGGAGTTGAGCTAAATGTGCCTCTAATGCAGTTTCAGGGGGATGGGACGGTTAAAGTTAGTATCAAAAACAAAACTATTCCCACTCCTGTTGTATTTAAAAAGCAAGGGGGTATCCTGTTTACCAATCAGCAATATTTTCAGCTGCTGAATTATAAATGGATTGCAGGCTCTCAAAACGTGGCGATGGAAAACCCTTTTTCAGTCGTGCTTACAGAAAAAAGAGCGCAGGAATATTTCCCCAATATTTCTTCACAGAATATTATTGGCAGGCAAATTAATTATAATGATAATCTTACAGCAACTGTTTCAGGAATAGTGAAGGACTTGGATGAACAAACAGTTTTCACTGCAGATGAATTTATTTCTTACGCCACCATTGCAAAAACAAATCTCAAAAAGGAATTCATGATGGATACCTGGGACGATTGGATGGCTTATTCACAGTTGTATATAAAACTATCAAAGGGCACCTCGCCTCAAAAAACAGAAGTTCAATTAAAAAAACTTTTAGATAAATATGATAAGGATGCGAACAAAGATGCAGCTAATACAATTGCCTTTCATTTGCAGCCATTAAATAATATTCATTTTAATAGAAATTATCCTTCCGTTGGAGGAAGAGTTGCTGATAAGTCTACACTGTACGGGCTTTTGGCGATCGCAGCTTTTTTATTGTTATTAGGTTGTATCAATTTTATTAACCTCACAACAGCGCAGGCATCTCAACGCGCAAAGGAAATTGGCATCAGGAAAACGATGGGAAGTTCTAAGAAGAATCTTGTATTCCAATTTTTAACAGAGACTTTTTTTATAACAATTATAGCGACAATTTTGTCAATTATAATAGCACCTTTTTTACTAAAAATGTTCTCAGGTTTTATTCCTGAAGGTTTGCATTTTAATTTATTACATCAGCCGGCACTTATCATCTTTTTAGTATTACTTGCGGTTGTGGTCAGTTTCCTTTCGGGTTTATATCCCGCGCTGATCCTTTCCGGATTCAAGCCTGTACTGGTTTTAAAAAACCAGGCGCTTTCAGCTTCTTCGCAAACGCGAAATGCCTGGGTGCGAAAAACCCTTACCGTTTCCCAGTTTGTGATCGCGCAATTTTTTGTGATAGCAACGCTAATGGTAAGTAAACAAATTAATTATTCGATCAATTCAGATATAGGATTTACCACGGATGGAATTATCACTTTTGATACTCCGCGTGATACCATCGCAACACACAATCAGCAATTGCTCAATGAAATTAATGCCATGCCTGGTGTTGATGTAGCAAGTACAGGTTTCCTTTCTCCTGAAGATAAAGGTGTTGCTTTTACCAATGTATCTTATGCACCCAAAAAAAATCTGAATGCCAATGTGCAGATAAGATGGGGCGATCCGAATTATATAAAAGTCTATAATTTAAAATTACTCGCAGGAAGAAACGTGGAGCAAAGTGATACCATGAAAGAATTTATTATTAATAATACTTATGCTAAATTGTTAGGCTTTCAGAAACCGGAAGATGCCCTTGGAAAACAATTAAGTTTTAACGGAAAAAATATGCCCATCGTTGGTGTAATGCAGGACTTTCGTGATCAGGGCACACATGCTTCTATTTCAGCAATGGTTTTTGCAGGAAGCAATGGTTCTACTTTTCATATCAGGTTAAAGCCGGACAACGCAGGAGGTAAAGCATGGCAAACCACCATCGGTAAAATTCAAAAAGCCTATAAACAAATTTATCCGGAAGCAGATTTTGATTATAAATTTTTTGATGCAACAATTGCCAGCATGTATGAAAGTGAGATGAAGACGGCAAGCCTTTTAAAATGGTCAACAGGGCTTGCTATTCTTATCAGTTGTTTGGGTTTATTGGGATTGGTAATTTTTACCACGAATAGCCGTAAAAAAGAAATTGGTGTAAGAAAAGTTTTAGGTGCTTCTGTGATGCAGATTACCTCTGCTTTGTCAACAGATTTTATGCGGTTAGTGCTTCTCGCTTTTGTTATTGCGGCACCAATTGCATGGTGGGCTACTTATAAATGGTTGCAGAATTATGCATACAAGACTAATATGAGCTGGTGGATTTTTGCAATAAGTGGAATCTCTATGCTTTTAATTGCGGTGATCACATTGAGTATGCAAACCATAAAAGCTGCAAGAGCGAACCCTGTAGAGAGTTTGAGGACGGAATGAAAAAAGCGAATGGTGAATCATTAATCGTGAATAAAACTTATGACTTAAAACTTTATATCATGTTTAAAAATTATTTAACTGTAACCATAAGGTATTTTGTAAAACATAAATTGTTTTCTGCAATTAATATTTTGTGCCTTTCTATCGGCATTACCTTTTGTTTAATTATTGCCGCTTATGTATTGCAACAGCAAAGTGTAAACAACAAACTTCTTGATGTAGCGCAACAGTATTGTTTGAAAAGTGAGTTTAAGCAAAAAGATTTAGGGCGCGACTTTACTACCCCTTCCCCGCTGGCAAAAACTCTAAAGGAAGAATATCCCACGCTAATTAAAAATTATTTCCGCTACAGCCCTACAACCAATGTAGTATCTGCAGGAGATAAACATTTCCAGGAAGACATTGCTATTAGCGATACTTCAATGATTTCGATGTATAATTTTCCGTTGTTGTACGGAGATAGAAGCAAGGCTTTTACTAATAATAACAGTGCTATAATAACATCAACTTTAGCAATGAAATTGTTCGGAACAAAAAATGCGCTGGGTAAAACAATCAGTATTCAAACGACGGTTAATAATATGCCGCAGGATTATATAGTATCGGCAGTTCTTAAGGATATCCCATACAATTCTGTAACAGGTATGTTGAACGATAACTACAGCGTTTATGTACCCACTACCGGCAACAATTATTACCAGTCAGGCGATCCATCACTCGGATGGAACACTGCGAATGAATTAAGTTTCATTGAACTGAATCCAGGTATAACGCCACAGGATTTGGCAATACCTTTAAACAACCTGCTCAAAAAATATACTTCAGATACACTACAAAAAAACCTTACAATAAATGTGTTGCCTGTAAAAGATTATTACCTCAATGATAATGGTGGTGCGGCAAAAAAAATGGTTTTTATTCTATCGGTGGTAGCGATGTTTATTTTATTAATGGTCATCATCAATTTTGTCAACATCAATATCGGCACATCTTCTTACCGCTTAAAAGAGATCGGGCTTCGCAAAACTTTTGGCAGTGCAAGAAGGCAGGTAATCTTCCAGTTTATTATAGAATCATTGTTGTTGACTTTTATTGCATCGATAATTTCAATCGCATTATATCAATTGCTATTGCCGGTTTTTTCGCAGGTTTTAAATACAACGCTTCCATCTTTCTGGCAATTTGGTCTTAAAGAATGTGTGCTTTTTATTTTATTAATTGTTTCAATAGGTTTTTTTGCCGGCATCTATCCCGCATTTGTACTCAGTGGCATTGATCTTATACATGCAGTAAAAGGAAAAATAAACAGTTCAAAAGGTGGCCTTACTTTAAAAAGGGCATTGCTGGTAATACAGTTTTCTTTAGCCATTTTGGTATTTATTTGTGCGTTGAATATATCAAGGCAGGTATCTTTTATGTTTAATAAAGATTTGGGATATAGCAAGGATCACTTAATGGTAATAACTGCATTTCCAAAGCAATGGGATAGTGCTGGTGTTTTAAAAATGGAAAGCATAAAAAAAAGCCTGTTGGAATTGCCGGTGGTTAAAAGTGCAACATTGACTTATGATGTACCCGAAAGGGAACCTGCCGCGCGTATTATATTTTATCCGCCGGGCTCATCTGACAATCACAATCTAAATCTGCCTGTTTCATCTGCGGATGAAGATTATGCTAAAACATTCGGAATAAAAATGAAAGCAGGTTCATTTTTCAGCAACAATAAAGATGGTATTGTTTTAAATGAAATGGCATTAAAACAGCTTGGCATTTCAAGTGCAAATGCAGTGGGGCAGCAATTAAAAACACCGGTGGTTCCTCAGCCTGTAACCATACTCGGCGTAATGAAGGATTATAATTTTTCCACCCTGCAAGACAAGATTGGCCCTATCGGTTTTATACACGTTAAAAACCGCCCGGTGTATCGCTATATGGCTGTTAAGCTGAATACCGCTAACATGCCACAGGCAATTAATGAAATAAAAGCCCGTTGGCGTTCATTTGTTCCAAATGCTCCTTTCGATTATAGTTTTATGGATGATAAATTTGCTGCGTTGTACAAAGCTGATCTGCAGTTGAAGACAGCCGCAGATATTGCCACAATGCTTAACTTAATTATTGTTTTATTAGGTATAATTGGTGTTGTTGCTTTTATGCTTACAAAACGTAACAAGGAAATTGCGGTGCGCAAAGTGCTTGGCGCCAATACCAGGAATATTATTTTTCTTTTTTTGAAGGAATATGCATTGCTTATTATAACGGCAAACATTATTGCATGGCCACTTGCCTATTTTATAACAGAGCGGTTGCTGCAAAATTTTGCTTACCGAATTCAGCAGACTATTTTTTCTTATTTAATTGTTTTTGTTTTTATTACTGTGATAGCACTTGCGCTAATTGTATTGCAATGTTATAAAACTGCAGTTGCAAATCCGGTAAAAAGTTTGAGGACTGAGTAAAGTAATGTAAGATGGAAGAGAATAGGAATCTGAAATATTTGTTAGTTTACTGTTATAAATAATGAATGCTAAATTGGATTTTAAAAAATAAAAGATGCCTAACGACAATCATTTTCAAAATGGTTATTCCGATGTAAACGGATTAAAAATGTATTATGAAATTTATGGCGAGGGAAATCCATTGGTACTCATTCACGGTGGTGGCTCTACGTTAGAAACCTCTTTTGGCAAAATCATTCCAATGCTTGCAAAGCACCGGAAAATTATTGGCGTTGAGTTGCAGGCTCACGGGCATACCAATGACCGCGGCACTGCGCTCACATTTGAACAAGATGCAGGTGATGTTGCCACACTTTTGGGAAATTTAAAATTCCCTAAGGCAGATTTCTTAGGTTTTAGTAATGGCGCCCATGCAGCCGTTGAAATTGCACTGAGGCATCCCCGATTGATAAACAAATTGATTTTAGCATCCGGTGTTTATAAAAGAAATGCAACTGCTCCGCAATTCTGGGATGGGTTTGAAGGAGCAAATCTGCCTGATCACCTACCTCCTGTTTTAAAAGAAGGGTATCTAAAAGCGAATAACAATCCTGAAGGGCTGCAAAATATGTTTGATAAAGACGTTCAAAGAATGAAGGTGTTTAAGGGATGGGAAGATGAGCAGTTACAAGCAATAAAAGCCCCGGTATTATTAATGAGTGGCAACAAAGATATTATCAACCCGGAAAAAGCAGTAGAAATATATCGCCTTATTCCTGATTGCGAACTGGCTATTTTACCAGGTGGCCATGGCGATTACCTGGGCTCTATAGAAACACTACGAAACGATAAATGGGAACAGTATTATGCCGCAGGATTGATAGAATTCTTTCTTGATAAATAGTAGAATGGAAAAAGGCTTTATTTGTTGGTTTACTGTAAGCAATAAAAAAAATGATTCAGAATTTATTTAAAAAATCAGCAGCATTTAAAATATCTATTCCGCGAAATGGATTCAATATAAGCAGGTCTTTATCCCCGGTGATAATACAAGATGCATTGGCAGAAACTGCTAATTCAAGGAATTTGTTGTCTTTGGGATCACGGCTTGCTGTAACTAATATTCCATCCTCAATTAAAGCACCTCTAGCCTGGAACTCTCTAATAACAGACATTCGTTTGTCAAGTGGTAAATATTTTTCAAATTTTGACCGGATAAATGTCTTTGCAAATTCATCAAACGTTGCAGAAGAATATAAAAGGACACCCTTGTCAACGGCTTTATCATATGCTTTCCTACTCTTCGATTTATTGAGGAGATGTGCGCTGATGAGCGCATTAGTGTCAAACACAAATGTATTAATCATTAGCGTTCAACAAGTCGTTAAGGATATCTTCCGTAAGCCCGTTTTTTTGCGCCTCATCGCTAATTGCATCAAGAAATTTTTTGTGGGATTCGTTGGTAGCATCGTTAATTATTTTTTTCAATGCGATGGCCACAGTTTCACCAAACCTGCTCCGGGTTTCGGGGCTGAATTTCTTAAATTCTTCTGCGGTAGGGTTATCTATTTCTATAACTATCTTTTCCATAATTGCATTTCAAATTTACAAAAATTAAATCATGCTTAAAAACTATTTCAAAACCGCGTGGCGAAACCTGATGAAGCATAAAACTTTTTCTTTCATCAACATCGCCGGATTATCTATTGGTATTGCCGTTTGCTTTATCATTATGATGTATGTGCAGGATGAATTAAGCTTTGACCGGTTTAATAAAAATGCGGACAGGATTGTCCGCGTTGTTTTCAAAGCAGACATTAACGGCGGTAAAATTTTTGAGGCCAATGTAATGCCACCTGTTGCGCAGGCAATGAAAAATGATTATCCTGAAGTGCAGGATGCCACAAGGCTACAGGTTGCTGGCGCTCCGAAAATCACTTACAAAAACAAAAGTTTTAAAGATGATGAAATGGCTTTTGTTGACCCAAATTTTTTCAACATTTTTACACTGCCTCTTATTGAAGGCGATGCAAAAACAGCCTTGCAGCAACCTAACACGATTGTAATTTCTAAGGCAATTGCAAAAAAATATTTTGGAAAAGAAGACCCATTGGGTAAAACTTTAACGTTCCCTGATGATAAGGATGCGGCCTTTAAAGTAACTGGTGTGATAGATAAAGTCCCTGCCAATTCACATTTTCATTTTGATTTGTTTGCTTCCATGTTGAGTTTGGATGATGCCAAATCTGACTCCTGGATGGGTTCTAATTTTTTCACTTACCTGTTATTAAAAAAAGGAGCTGATTATAAAAAATTAGAATCCAAATTACCCGGCATGGTAGAAAAATATATGGGGCCACAGATACAACAAAGTATGGGCATCAGCCTGAAACAATTCATCACAAAAGGGAACCATTTAGGATTTGCTTTGCAGCCATTGGCTTCTATTCATTTGTATTCACATGCAAATTATGAATTAAGCCCCGGAGGCAATGCGATGTATGTTTACGTCTTTGGCGCAATCGCGATTTTCATGTTACTGATTGCGTGTATTAATTTTATTAATCTTTCTACTGCAAGTGCTTCTCAGCGGGCAAAAGAAGTGGGCGTTCGTAAGGTAATCGGTTCCGGAAAAATGCAGTTGGTAAAACAATTTTTGATTGAATCAGGCTTGCTGGTTTTTATCGCCTTGTTTATTTCTTATTTATTAGTACAGTTCGCATTGCCTTTTTTCAACAATATTGCAGGCAAAGATTTACATTTTGGGTTTAATATAAAAATCATTTTAGCCTTTATCGGCCTTGGATTATTAGTAAGTTTAATCGCCGGGTTATACCCGGCTTTTTATCTTTCTTCATTTAAACCGATTGAGGTTTTAAAAGGAAAATTTATTGCTGCCAATAAAAGCTTTGGATTGCGCAGCAGCCTGGTGGTGTTTCAGTTTTTTATTTCCGTAGCCTTAATAATCGGCACCATTACCGTGTGGCAGCAAATGAAATATATCCAGAATAAAAATTTAGGTTATGATAAAGAACAATTGCTTACCATTCCTAACTCTTATGCATTGGGAAAAAATGAAGAAGTGTATAAACAGGAAATGTTGAATGACCCACGTATTGTAAATGCAACGATGTCATCTTACAAGCCTGCAGGGCCAAGCAGCGGAAGTAATGCATTGGCTTTTCCATTGGGCCACGATAATGAAATTATGAGAACACAGGAATACCATGTGGATGAAAATTACATTCCCACATTTGAAATGAAGATGGTTAATGGCAGGAATTTTTCCAAAGCATTCACCACTGATTCTACCGCGATGATCATTAACGAAACTGCTGCCAAAGCATTTGGGTGGAATGATTTGACAGCAGTCGGAAAAACAATTGTTCGCCAAAATAGTACACGGGGAAACGATGTGCCTTTCCATATTATTGGTGTGGTAAAAGATTTTAATTTTCAATCGTTGCATGAACCGATTACTCCTCTGCTGATGACGCTGGCTCCGGATTTCGGCTTGATCTTTAAAGTAAAAACAGCAGGCATTAAGGGATTGCTTGCAACTATGAAAACCAAATGGGGCCAGTTCAATACCGAAGAGCCATTCACTTTTACGTTTATGGATGACCTTTATAATAAAACTTATGCAGCAGAACAAAATACGGGAACGATACTTAATATTTTTGCGCTGCTTACCATACTCGTAGCCTGCCTCGGATTATTTGGCTTAGCAACTTATACAGCAGAACAGCGCACCAAAGAAATCGGCATTAGAAAAGTACTTGGAGCAAGTGTAACCTCTGTAACTAAAATGCTTTCAAAAGATTTTATAAAATTAGTTTTTATCGCCTGTATCATTGCTTTTCCATTATCGTGGTGGGCTATGAATAAATGGTTGCAAAGTTTTGCTTACAGGATAAATATAAGTTGGTGGATTTTTTTAGTTGCCGGAGTTGCAGCAATTTTGATTGCATTGATAACAGTGAGTTTCCAGGCAATTAAAGCAGCGATGGCAAACCCGGTGGATAGTTTGAAAAACGAATAGGACAATGGTTAATTGTGAATGATGAATATGAATCTTTAATAATTGTTGGTTTACTATCGGTTATGGTGAATCGAAAATAGAAATTGGGAATAATTGTTTGTTTACTGCGAATGAAACTTATAGATAACATCCATGGACATACGAAAAAAAACTACATACTAAAAACTAATTACCATGTTTAAAAATTATTTTAAAACTGCATTAAGGATTTTTAGAAAAAATAAAGCCACTACATTGATTAATGTGCTGGGGCTTTCTATTGGTATTGGTTCTGCGCTGATTATTTTCATGGTGGTGGAATATGATTTTAGTTTTGATAAATATGAGCCGGCAAAAGAACGCATTTATCGTATTGTAACCGAAGGGGATGATTGGAGAAATTCAGGAGTGCCTGCTCCTGTGCATGAAACGGTTAAGAGCAGTGTAACGGGATTTGAAACGGTTGCCCCTATTTTTTTGTATAATGGAGATGGCCCCAAAATCGGTATTCCGCAAGGCAACAATAAACCCTTAAAAGTTTTTAAAAAACAGGAAAACTTTGCTTTTGCAGATAACAATTACTTTAAAATATTTCCACATGAATGGCTGGCCGGTAACCCAAAGGTTTCATTGCAAAACCCTTATAATATAGTTCTAACCAAAAGCCTTGCTCAGTTATATTTTCCTAACGTTTCCGCAAACGATGTAATGGGCAAAACGGTAGTATTTGATGATACATTACACGCAACCATTACCGGAATAATAAAAGATTTGAAAGTTAACAGCGATTTTAAATTTAAAGCGCTTGTTTCATTATCAACCATTTCATCAGGCAACCTTAAGCCTGTTTATAATTGGGGCGAGTGGGACAATATCAATTCTATTTCACAGGTAATAGTAAAATTATTGCCGGGGGTACAGCCAGAGCAAATCAACAAACAACTAACAGCTTATTTTAAAGAGCATAAGGCAGACCCTGAGGATTCAAAAGTCATTCATCGGCTGCAACCTTTAAGCGATGTGCATACCAATACTGATTTTGATGGAAGCGTAAACAAATCCACGGTAAATAACCTGGTGTTGCTTGCCCTGTTTCTTTTGTTATTAGGCGCCATTAATTTTATCAATTTATCAACTGCTTCTGCGGCTGAAAGAGCCAAAGAGATAGGAATCCGTAAAACACTGGGAAGTAAAAAATCACAACTTATCTGGCAGTTTTTATCAGAAACATTTTTGCTTACACTTTGTACGGCTGTTTTATCTGTCGCCATCACGCCATTATTGATAAAAGCGTTTACCGGTTTTATCCCTGAAGGTTTACATTTTAATTATTTTCTTAGCCAGCCATCGGTTTGGCTTTTTCTGTTGCTGCTGGTGATTATTGTAAGTGTAATCGCCGGCTTATACCCAGCCTTTATTCTTACCAGGTTCAAGCCTGTCTTGGTTTTAAAAAATAGCACCATAAATAATTCCGGGTCTTCGCGCAGCGCATGGTTGCGCAAATCGCTTATTGTATTTCAGTTTGTGATTGCCCAGGTTTTTATAATTGGGATGATGGTAGTGGATAAGCAAATAGGTTACTCATTGCAAAAAGATATGGGATTTCGTAAAGACGCCATCATCAATTTTACCGTGCCTTTTGATTTTATAAAACCCAACAATAAAAAATTTCTTTTAAAAGAGGAAATAAAGAAAATTACCGGAGTACAAAATGTAAGCCTTGGTAATCAATCGCCTGCTATGGGTGGCCAAATGAGCACTGTAATTTCTTATAAAGAAAAGGGAAAAGACGTGAAGATGAATGTGGATTCACGGAATGGCGACACTTCTTATTTAAGTGTTTACAATATCAAATTAATTGCCGGAAGAAATATAACTGCCTCCGATACAGCCAACGAATTATTGATTAATGAAACCCTGGCAAAGCAACTTGGCTTTGCGAATCCTGCAGATGCTGTCAATCATTTTGTAAACTTTGGAAGTACCCCTTTGCCAATAGTTGGTGTCATGAAAGATTTTAACCTCGCTTCTGTCAGGACAGCTATTCACCCTTTAATATATTTTGCCCAGCCAAAATTTGGATATATGATGCATGTGTCTATGACAAAAGATCCTGCCACATGGCAAAAAACGATTGCAAAAATTCAAGCTGCCTGGAAAAATATTTATCCCGATGAAGATTTTGATTATACTTTTTTAGATAAAAAGATCAGCAACTTTTATAGAGAAGACCAGCAACTTTCAACGCTATTAACCTGGTCTGCTGGCGTTGCTATTTTTATCAGTTGCCTTGGATTATTGGGGCTGGTAATTTTTATGACGAATAAAAGGGTTAAAGAAATAGGAGTGCGAAAAGTATTGGGCGCTTCCGTTAGGCAAATCATCACTTTGTTGTCAGTTGATTTTGTAAAGTTGCTCGCTTTGGCTTTTGTAATCGCGGTGCCTGTTGCCTGGTGGCTTATGAAAAACTGGCTACAAAACTTTGCCTACCACACTGGTTTAAGCTGGTGGATATTTTTACTTAGCGGGTTGATAATGATAACCATAGCGCTGGCTATTTTATGTTTAAGAGCAGGTAAAGCTGCGATGGCCAATCCGGTGGAAAGTTTGAGAAGTGAGTAAGTTGGGAATGGTCAATTGTAGCAGTCGGCACGGCGATAGCCGTCAGACTGCGATAAAATAGGAATCTTAAATATTTGTTTGTTTACTACCGGTTATGTTTAAATGAAAATAAATTCCAATGCTCAAAAATTATTTCAAAATCGCCTGGCGGAATATCATTAAAAACCGGTTTTATTCTTTAGTGAATATAATTGGCTTATCTACAGGAATTGCTTTTACTTTATTGATCGGCGCTTATGTATGGAGCGAACTTCAGGTAAATACCAATCTCAAAAATACGGACAGGCAATACATCATCCAAAGCAAATGGAAAAACCAGAATGAAGGTTATGATTTTACTTCACCCGGTGCTTTGGCAAAAGCATTGAAAGAAAATTATCCCACTCTGGTTGCTAATTATTACCGTTGGGATGGTATTACTTCGAATGTTTCAAAAGGCAATAATATTTTCAGGGAGGATATTTCCATTTGTGATAGTACGATGCTGAATATGTATGGCTTTACTCTCTTACACGGAAGCTCAGCAACTGCTTTGAATGAGCCGTTTTCAGTCGTAATGACGAAAGGCATGGCGATAAAATATTTCGGCAACACGGATGTTGTGGGTAAGCCTCTTACCATTGAAAACTTTTCCGGCTCCAGGCATGATTTCATCGTTACAGGTGTGTTGAACTCTTATTCAAAAAACTCTGTTACCGATCTGATAGACGGATATCCAAATAAACTTTTTGTTTCTGCAAGTAACCTAAGCTTCTTTGGAAGAAACATGGATTGGCGTAATCCTCATATTGCCAGTTTTGTTGAATTGCAGAAAGGCGTTACACCAGCCCAACTCATAAAACCAATGGAGCATTTGATAAAAGAAAATGCCCCACCTCAATTTAATGCTGACCTGAAGCCTTCACTTGTTTTACTTAAAGATTATTACCTCGCTTCCAATAATGGTTTGGTAAAAAAAATGTTGTACGAATTATCTGCTATTGCATTGTTCATTTTAATAATGGCTGTTATCAATTTTATCAATATTTCCATAAGTAAGCCTGCATCAAGAATGAAAGAAATAGGGCTTCGGAAAGTATTGGGAGGAATGAAAAAGCAATTGATATTTCAATTTCTGTTTGAGTCAGTAATTATCGTTTTTATTGCGATGCTTTTTGCTTTTGTTATTTACGCATTAACGGAAAATTTATTTAGTAATATTTTAGGTAAACCAATTCCTGCGCTGAATAGTTTTCCTGTTTCCTTTATTGCCTTCCCTTTCTTATTTGTTTTAACAATAGGATTTATAGCAGGCATTTATCCGGCATTCGTATTGTCATCATTAAAGCCTGTAGAATCATTAAAAGGAAAACTTACTTCCGTAAAAGATAATGTAAAGATGCGCAAGGCTTTAATAGGATTGCAATTTGGAATTGCGGCCATTGCTTTTATAGGCGCTATTGTTATTACAAAGCAAATCAATCTTTTTCTCCGGGGTAATTTAGGGTACGATAAAGATTACATTATCTCAGCACAGCTTCCCCGGGTTTGGACGAAAGAAGGCGTTGATAAAATGGAAACGGTCCGCAATGAATTTGCTTTAATGCCTTCTGTAAAAGATGTTTCGCTTTCTTTTGAAATTCCTGATGGAAATAACAGCAACGACGTTCCAATCTTTAAATTTGGATCTGATTCCAGCCAGGCAGTTTCTGCACACATCCTGGAAAACGATGAAAAGTTTTTATCAGTTTATCAAATACCACTCATAGCTGGTTCGCCATTTGAAGGGCACAGGCTCGATTCTTTAAAAGTAATTCTTAACCAAACAGCGATTAAGGCCCTTGGCTGGCAAAATGCAAATGATGCAATCGGGAAACAGGTAAAAATTCCGGGAAACCCGGAAATATATACCGTAAAAGGCGTTACGAATGATTTTCATTTCGGTTCGATGCAAACAAAGACAGCACCAATTATCATGTTCAATCTTGAATACGATTTTATTTACCGTTACCTTTCTTTTAAGATCAGGCCGGGTAATGTTACCGGCTCTGTAGCTGCTCTTCAGAAGAAATGGGCCTCTTTATTACCGGGCAGTTCGTTTGAATATAAATTTATGGATGAAACATTACTGAAAATGTACCGGCCGGAATTGCAGCTAAAAAAAGCTTCTTACACAGCAACTATTCTCGCATTGATCATTGTATTACTGGGAGTTCTCGGCCTCGTTTCGCTAAGCATACAAAAAAGAACAAAAGAAATTGGGATTAGGAAAGTATTAGGCTCATCGGTTACCAGTATCATGTCATTATTTATGAAAGAATTTTTAATAGTAATCTTAATCGCCGGCGTGGCGGCATGCCCGTTAGCCTATATTATTATGAATAAATGGTTGCAGGAATATGCCTACAGGATTAATATATCTGCGATGCCATTTGTGGTATCTGTTTTTATTCTTGGTTTTATAACGGCAATATTAATTTGCATTCAAACCATCAAAGCAGCGTTGGCAAACCCGGTGGAAAGTTTGAGAAGTGAGTAGGATAATTGTTGATGGTTAATGGCTAATTGTTAATGATGAATATGAATCTGTAATAATTGTTGGTTTACTACCGGTTATGGTTAATCGTAAATTGAAATCGGGAATAATTGTTTGTTTACTGTTGTTTATTCTCTGCAATAATTTCTTTAACAATTGTGGATTTGTAAAAGTAAGATATTCCACTATGGCTATAACCCTCTGGAATATACCCTTCGTTAATTTCATTCTCAGCCGAGTCTCCCGAAGGGGACTCGGCGTCATTATAAGCGTTATATTCTTTTACTTAAATCAATCTCCATTATATCCATAATATTATCCACAGGAAAGATACCCTGTATGCCATTGCGATAAAACGCCGCAGAACTATGTACATAACCTTCAGGCATATCTGCAAGGTTCCATTTTCCGGTACATGGATTAAAGTGAATATAATTGAGCTTTTGTTTTATAAATTCAAGGCTGTAACATTCCTTAATATCAAAAGATGCTTCAAATACTTCATGCAATTTTCCTCTTTTTTTATCAGATGGGTTTACTCCCTCTGCCAACTCATTCAAAATACTTTCATTGCCCTTTTCTTTTAATTTAGCTACAATATCATAAGCCATAAAGCGCTTACCATTACCAATAATTTTATTAATATTTTTCCCGGTATTAGAAAATGCAATCAGCGCATGTAAATGATTGGGCATAATAACATAACCTGTAATAAAGTGGTTATTCTGTTTTAGATATTGAAACCATTTATACACAGCAGCATAAGAGCCGGCAATATCAAAAAGGGGAAGCCACTTATAACAAGTGATGGTGATAAAATAAATCCCATCCGGTTCGGCAATTTTTAGTTTTACAGACATGAGATGAAATTAAAATAAATTTCTTACAACTACGCCGAGTCCCCTGCGGGAGACTCGGCTGAGACTTAAAGTACAAAAGTTTGAGATTTTGCATAGTAAACCCAATTTTTGTTTTGGCGCGGGCAAAGGTGGTGTTGCAGGTATTAGTAACGGAGTGTAGACCTGCGCCAGAGGGGTAAACGGGGATAGCTGTTATCTTGAATTAAGCGGGTGATAGTTTATAAACTCCCGATAGACCGCCACATAGCCAGTTCCTCTTTATATCTGTCATTAATTACTTCACAGTTAACATCAATGTGCATGGTAGGCCTTTCTGTCAAATTGTAGGCTGGCCACTCAGGAACGCCCTTCGCAGCGGGCTTACCGGTCCTGGCAAAAGTCGTCCATAGTTCTGCCATATGATGGGATGCAATGAAGCGTTCAGGCTTGTTCCCGCTTAAAAACCCAGGTTTTGCTCCCGGCACTTCGTTATTGAATTTGAACGTGATATCCATGGCATGCGGCGTACCAAAAGGATAATCAGTACCAGGGACCTTCGCCTCAGATTTATAACCAAAGTTATACAGGTATACAGGGGCGCCATGTTGTTCCGCTTTCCTTTCTGCGATGTCAATGGTACCAAGTCCCATCATATTGATTGATTTAACTGCCATCCAGATATCACTTGCCGAGGCGTTCGGCCTGGTTCTCCTGTAAGCCTCAATTATTTTTTGCGTATCAACGCCGAACTCCGGTTCAAATTTTGCTTGTAGTGCTGCAAATGTAAAATCGTTTTTCAGCGCACTGGTATCATGTGAATACCACGCAAAAAATGCCCATTCATCTTCGTTCCAGCCAGTCATCAGCGGCTTATCCTTTGATATTTTTGGCGCAACAGGATCGAAAGGGTCGTGGGGTAGCGCAACGCCATCTACTACCGGCTGAAAATTGTTAGGAACGAACCCTACCTTACCGTGATTGTGAACGTAGCTGCTGTCAGCCATAAGACGGGGAACTTTATTTTGAACATCGATCAGATCCTTTACGGGGACATCGAGTATTTTTTTCCAGTCCTTTGGATCGATATTCAGTTCTCTAAACGCCAGATTCGTCATCTCGATCGCGGCCTCTTTCGGTATCATTCTAAGGCCAGGGCCGCTTTCGATAGAGGCCTTATTAAAATAAGGTGCTGCTACCGGCATAGCATATAAACAGCTTGTTTTTGCGCCGCCGCCCGATTCTCCAAAGATCATCACATTATCAGGGTCGCCTCCAAAAGCTGCAATGTTCTTTTTTACCCATTTTAAGCCGTCGACAATATCCAGAAGGCCATTATTACCAGAACCGGCATATTCCGGGCCTGCAATATCTTCCAAATACAGAAAACCCATCAACCCTAACCGGTGGTTTGTTTCTACAACAACTACATCAAAGAATTTTGCCAGGTTTGAACCATCCTGGCCGGGCACCGCGCCTGAGCCGTTGGCAAAGGCGCCACCATGGTTATAGAACATGACTGGCCGCCTTTTGTCGTCGGTAGCCGGTGTCCAGATGTTAAGAAATAAGCAGTCCTCCCTTGAGGAAGGATTGAAAGTATCGCCCTGAATGGCAGGCGGCCCGAACTCCAATGCATCCCTGACACCTTGCCACGTCTCCAGTTTTGCAGGCCTTTTAAACCGCCTGTCACCAGAGAGCCTTCCTGCATAAGGAACGCCCTTGAATAAACAAACACCATTCTTTCTGATACCCTTAAGCTTACCCTCAGTGGCTTTAGCTATTACGAAATCGTCTCCGGCCAGAACTGAAGAACTCGCAAATTTTGGGAGCGTGGCCGCAGCGGCAACAAGTGACAGCTGCCCTAAAAATTTTCTTCTGCTTGACATGTACTTTGTATTAAATGGTTATGGATAAATATTTAACTTAAATCTGGTAATGGCGGGATATAAATGTAATTTTCTTTATTCCATTCACCATTCCCATTACATGATTCTCCAGTAACTTTGCCATCTATATTTTCCCGGTTTGAGCAGGGCCTAACAACGCTTTATCAATTCTTCAGCTTTTGGGCCCCGTCCCAATGCTCTGCAATTTTTCCGTTTTCTATGCGGAACATATCGAACCAGGTATTCGTATAGGTTTTGGTGCTGTCCGACGGTTCGGGCAATTTTGCAGCAAAACTTATTACCACCAGGTCACCTTCCGCAACCATGGCAACCACAGGTGCTTTTATAGTGTCCACAATCGGTTGGGGGTTAGCAAATTTTGAAAAGAAATCAACAAACCCCTTTCTGCCTGTTGGAACATTTGGATTATGCTGCATGTAGTTTTCGGCAAGGTATTTATCAGCCAATTCAAGATGGCCAGCTTCTAACAATTCACGCCAGCAATCGTACACCAGTTTTTTATTTGCAGCAAGCTTTCGGCTGTTGCTTTGCAATAATGTTTTTTGACTGCCAAGGGGTATAACAGGCAATTGTGCAAAACTGTTATTTACAAATAAAAGAGCGATAATAACTGCAAATGCTATACGAACCTTTTTCATAATACCATACTTTAGAGATGAGAACAAGCACATGAAATGTAAGAAAGAATTTTAAATGATGAGTAAGATTTTATCAACCCGCTTTTCCAAACTCTCCGTCTGCTTTAATTTCTACTTCATCACTCACAACTGCGGTGGGCATTTTTGAACCAATATTAAAATCTGAACGTTTTAATGTACCTGTTAATTTAAAGCCTGCATCTGGTTTTTTGCTCATGGAGTTCTCAGTTGTGCCCCGATACCAAAGGCCCATCGTTACGGATTTTGTAACACCATGCATGCTAAGGTTTCCCGTAAGCTTATATTTGTTTTGTCCGTCTGGCTTTATTGAGGTGCTTTTGAAAGTGATTTTTGGATAATTTGCCACATCAAAAAAGTTAGCGCTTTTCAAATCATTATCACGCATATCAACCTCTGTGTTGATTGAAGATACATCTGCTGAAAGTTCAAAAACGGCATCACTAAAATCGGGCTTCGTTGCAGTAATGGTTACATCAAAATTTTTAAATAAGCCATCTACATCTGAAACCAAAAGATGTGTTACGGTAAACGTAAGTTTGGAATGCATCTTATCATTTTTCCAGGTAGTTGTCTGAGCAAATAATGAGGCTTGTAAAAAAAGGGCGGCTGCCAATAATAATTTTTTCATTTGTAATAGTTTGTTTGAAGTAGGGTTTAGATGAAGGCTTTAAAATGTTGACAAATCTTTCAATTTAAAGTTTCGGCAAAAATAGATGTGCAATTCATTTTGATACATTGAGGTGAATCAAGAAATTCTATTGATTCAGATCAAGATCGCCGGTTCTTCTATTTTTTTACAAGGAGCTTTTTTCTCACACGGCTTACTGTTTCGGGTGTTAGCCCAAGATAAGAAGCGATCATGTGTTGAGGTACAGATTGCATAATATCAGGATAAATCTGTAGCAGGTTAAGGTATTTTTCTTCAGTTGAAAGCGTGAACATACCGGTTATCCTTTTTTGCAAGGCAATATAGGCACCCCGATACTGCAGGTAATTAAATTTGAAAAAATCGGGAATTGCATTCTCGAGGTATACGTGTGCAGCTTTGTTTATCAATATCAATTCTGAGTTTTCTACTGCATCAATGTTCAGATTAGAAGGGGCTTCACTTATGAAACTGTTTAAATCAGAAATAAACCAGCCTTCGGGTGCAAATTGTAAAATATGTTCATTGCTTTTTTCATCAACCGTATACGATCGTAACATCCCTTGACTAACAAACGCCACAGATTTACAAATTTCTCCTTCCTGCAAAAGATATTGTCGTTTTCTTAACTTCTTTACAATAACATGCTGTCTTAAAATTATTTTATCGCCTTCTGTAAGCGTCATCCCCGTTGATAGTTTATTGAAGAACTTTTCCAGCATAATTTGATTTGCTTAGTGGCTAATTTAACTTTTTACCCGATAGAATAAATTCCCTGCTTGCTATTCTTAATCTGTTCAAATATAAGTATTGCTGTCCTCAGTTTGTAACTATTACTGTCCGGTAAAAAATAAATTGATATGTAAATTTATGATAGATGTTGCATTTGAAGAATGTAAATTTCATATCTTATCAACAGGCGATGGAATACGGTTCGTGAAGAAACGAACCACGGGAGCGGCAGGGCTAATCCTGTTCATCTTTTCATCCTGTCAAACCTGGTTCCGGTAATTATTTACAGTAAACCTACAAATAAAGAGTTTTTTTATTTTGATTTATAAAATGATATACATTGACTGCATTGTATTTGTAAACCTCTTTGAACGCCATTTTGTATGAACCTTAGTAGAAAATTTATTTCCATCTTGCAAAACCTTACTTGCCTACCGGCAGGCAGGTTACCTTATTATTTCTGCATTTACAGGATTTGAAAATAAGGTAATAAGCCTGCCTGGCCGGTAGACAGGGTTGAACTATTATTGAAAATTTTTCTACTAAGGTTTTAAAAGTATCACTGTAGCAATTATCCAGCCTTTGTATATTATTCTATTGATTTATTAATAAATTACAATGCCCTGATTCGTGGCACACGAAACAAGTTTTCGATTATTTCGATTATTGCTTACTTTTAAAACCCAGAACTAAATTTGTTTTATTTACAAAAGCTAACCGGGCAAAGGTGGCGTTGCAGATATTAGTAACGGAGAGTCACAGGCCGGGAGACCTGCGCTAGAGGGGGAAGGGGGATCATTTATTTGATTTTAATATTGCATTTTGTACTTCTTTTCGTATTGTAATTGCTTTAAATTGGAATTCATCTAATTGTGGATTTGCTTTCATTACTGAATAAACACCCCCATATTCATGAATTGCATCAGTTATTTTCTTAATTTTTAATTTATCCTTCTCAGTTAGTTCTCTTTTTAATTCAGGAGGGATATCAAGTGTTTTTACATCTTTTTTATCATTTGTTTTCAATTTTTCAAGTTCATCAAGATTCATTATTCTTGATGAATCTATCAAAGCATGGAATTGTGATGACATTCTTACAAAATATCTCCAGCCTATATTTTTATTTAATGAATTTTGATATAAATATTGCAGTGTATCAATTGCCTTCCCGCATACTTCAAACCACAATGCATCATAATTAATCCTTAGATTTTCATGAATAATTTTGTTTCGTAATTTGAATATAAAAAGCATATTATCATATAATATTGGCATATATATTTTCCATTTAGGTGGTGAATAGTCACCTGTTGTAAGTTTTTTTAAATTCATAACAAAAATGTTCCCGAATTTATTCTGAAAAAAAAAGTTTTCTAATGATGTAATAATCTTTCTTATACAGTCATCATAGTTGTTAAATAAAAAGGATGTCATTGCGTCAATATAATCTCGAATAAAAATATGATTGTTTTCTTCTTTAAGTGATAATGGTAATGCTGAATTATCAATTTTATAAGAGCCTACTATGTTTACATATTCATCTGTTATTTTTTTTATAATTACGATTTGTGTAACATCAAATTTGCTGACAGGGCGACATAAAATGTGCCCTGATAAATATTTTAGTTTGAATATTTCTTCATTAATTTTAGGTAGAATAGCATTAAAATATCCAAAAATAAAATTTACATCTAAATAATTATTTTTATTTAAATTATTAAATAATTTTTCTGAGATTTTTCTTTCGTATTTAATGATAAAACTACCAGAATTTTGTCCCCAACCTCCTGTAATTGGGTTATTATCTAATTCAGTTTTAAAATTGATATTAGTTATGCTATAATTTAGAAAGTAAACAATTGTAACATAAATCCTGTTCTTATCTTCTATATATTCATCTCCTATCATAAATAATTATGAACTTATAATCTCAGTTAGGCGAAGTTCGCAGCCGCACAGGCAATCACTGAAACTTCGCTGAATGGGGTTAAAAGTGTTATTAGTCTTTTCACGGTTGTTGCTTCAATTTAACATCTATTTTCTTCTCAGCAACGTCTCACGCAGTGGACGTTGCGTTAATATGAAAATAAAAATACCAAATAAATGTTGGCTTACTGTGCAATATACTTAACGGAACGTCCCGTGCCGGAGACGTTCGTGAGGAAAAAAGTGGTTTTCAGACCTATAAGGTTTTCAAAACCTTATAGGTCTTATAAATTATACGAAATAAACCCACCTTCCAAGAAAAATCTTACCATTAATTATCATCACTTTTCTATTGCGTATAGCCCCGGTGATGAAAGTTTTATTACAAAATAAAAATACCGAATAAAAGTTGGTTTATTGTGCCATTTAATCAACGGAACGTCCCGCCGGAGACGTTCCTGAGAAAAATTTTAACAATGCAATGTTGGCAGCTGTGTTTTTCATTTAAGATTCTTTTGCAGATAATCAGTTACCTGCTGTCCTATTTCTATTACCCAAGCAGCGGGAGCTGATGTTCCACCTACAAATAATTTGTCACCAACACCTAAACCCGGTTTCAACTTATCACGAACCATTGCAGCATTATCATCTGTCCAAATGATACAACTATTATCGGTGACAAAGGCAAATTTTCCAAATTTCCTTATCATATCTTTAAATGGGAGCTGTTTTTGAATATTCTCTGGTAGAAATTCAAATATTATTACTAACTGTATCATTTTGCCTGATTTATTTTATGTATTTCGCTTACAATTAAACTGACGAGCTTAATGCAGTCCGAAGCATCTTTTTCAGTTATATTATTTTCTGTTAGTGTAGTTTGAGTAAGATCATGGTCACCACAATGAACTATTAAATGTCTTCTTTGAGTAAAATTTTCAATAGAACTCAATAGTTTATCCACGCTTTTATCAGCACTATTAGATATTAATTTGAAGACTTGATTTACTCCTGCAAGTTTCATGTACTTATCAATTGATTTCTGTCCTTGAAATGATCTTTTTTCAAAATCTTCGTCAAATTTTTCTATAACTTTTTCATAAAAATTGCTTTCGAGCACATATTGGTGCAAAGTGTCTTTTGTAAAAAGATCTTCTTTAATATATTTTTTTAAATCAGGTGATAAATTCTTTTCATTTAAACTCTTTCTTATTTCAACAATTAGAAATGTTTTAATGTATGAATCTAATGCGGAAATTGACAAAACAATTACTGCCCTGTAAGAATCGAGTAATTTATCTTGAGAAATAGGAAGTACATTATTCTGTGAATCAACATTTATACTCAACAAATTTTGGGCTCGCTTAATACCACTATTAAAAATCTTATATGCAAGCTTAGACTTTTCATTTTCATTTGACAATCTAGAATTATCCGCGTCCGTCAAAGGGGCTTCATTCCCAATAATACTATGTATATTTTCTTCCATCGCTTTATAAATTTACATTAACTATTCTATTGAAAGGGAACCATAGTTGCTGCCAATACACAAATATATGTTATAACGTGTGCCTATTTTACCGTGCACAAAAAAAATAATATTTGACAGTCAATTACTTAATATTGTTCATTTTGTTTTGTTGTTAATACAATCCAATCCTTTAAATAAAAATGTATTTCTTTCTTATTTTTTGTCAAACATTTTCCCTTCAGCAGACTCGGCTGAGACTGAGTTTTATTTACAAAATAAAAATACCAAATAAAAGTTGGTTTACTGTGTCACTCAATTAACGTAAGTCCCCAACATTGGCGTAAATGGCCAAAGAGTGCTAAGAAAAAATCTTTCCTGCCAATCCTCTTTATTTATATTTTTAAGGCAGCATTTCGTAAAAACCTGATAGCACATTTTCTTGTCTAATTACACCTCTTCCTCTAAATCTGACAGTATGATCAGGATCGTTAGTGACTTCCCAAGTTAATTCCCAAGTATTATCACGAAACGGCGCTATTATTAAATGTGCTTTACGATCAACAGTATCCTTCCAAGTCGTTTCATAGCTACCTTCAAATTCACCTGGATTACCGCTTACTTTACTTCCCTGTTCAATTTGTAATCCCTCGGTATCCCAATTCATATAATCTCCCGAAAGATTATTTTCGTTGATATTAAATCTTAAATATCCGAATATACCTTTAGCCATTTTATGTGGTTTTAAATGTTTCTATATTATTTATAACTCTCCCACCATCTCAACACTCACTTTGTAAACCCTTTCCAACAAATAAATTACCCTTTTTACAATCCGTGAATTTTATATTTGAACTTCTATACTGCTTTTTATTTGTTTAAGATTTAATCAACAGCTAATAATAGTTGATTAATGTACAAAGCCAACTTCCATTTCTTTTCCCATTTTTATACGTTCCTGTGATTCTTATAGTGCCATCAATACTTTTATACGTAAATGGCCCATTATAAATTCTTTCACCATTATTGTCTTCATAATATTGGTATGTTGCTTTACCATTTTCATAAGGTCCACTATATGTTTTGATTGTTTGTGCTTGAAGTAAATTAGCAAATAGACAAAAAGCAAAAGTCAAAAGGTTGTATTTCATAGGGATTCTTTTCAGGCTTTCATGTCAATAAGTGGGTTATGGCAGTTAGTCGCAAATATTTTAAACGCTTTCACCATTTCCTTCAAAAGATTGTTGGTTTTGAAGTTTGGAAAGAATAGTTTGTCTTTCTTGTTCATAAATTTCTTCTGTGATAACATTTTTTTCTTTTAAAGAATGTAATTGGGACAATTGTGTTAACAAGCTATTTTTATCAACTTCCCTTTGTCCATTGTCAGTGGCTTTCTCACTTGTATATTCCTTTTCAGGATGAATTATTGGATTCCTTCCCGATATAATTGCTGAAAGCCAAAGAGCTATACCAAAAAGAATTGTAAGATAAAACCCAATATCTAAATATTGTAAAATATCCTCTCCTCTACCAAAAATTAAAGAAACTATAAAAAGTGTTCCAACAAAAACAGGAATAGCACTAGCTACTCTTGAAAGATAATTTGAACGATTGGTTTTTTTGTTCAGCCCTAAAATTATTGATGCAAAGGAAAAAATAGGAATAGCATATATCAAATAAGAAATATAAACAATTTCAAGATTATTTTCACCGTTGGCAGAAATGGTGTCAGACGAATCTATAAACTGTTTTAATTTCGAAGGGATTTCGAATCCGCTCACGGAAAGGTCTGTAAAAAATACACCTTTACTTATCCACGGTAAGAAGAATGAAATTAATAATAGTGATGATAATATTGTTTCCGAAATAGGGATTTTATCATCTTGAAGATTTTTTGCTGGAAATAACTTTATCACTAAAAGCAATATAATAATTATTAAAAGAATAATTATCCAATAGCTTTCGCCTGGCATACTTAATAATAATACCATCTTAGGAGAAGTGTACATAAAATTGATTTTTGCCTACTCTTCCAAAATGCAGTTTTCGGCTTCTCTGTTTTAGTTTTAATAGAATAAGAAATTAACTTATCAATAGTTGTTCAAAGAGTGTGGTGGGGTAAAATAAAAATTGCCTACGCCAATTATTATTTATGTTATTGAAAGTACTAAACTATGAAAAATTAATCTGAAAATTAACTATTTGTAACTATACTTCAAAATATATGTGTATTTAAGTCATATACATGTATACTGCCATTGGCTTTTTATATGCCGGTTGTACTTTGGGAAATTATTTTTCTTGTATTGGTGTTCGGAAATGGTTAAGGCTACACTTTGAAAAAAGTACAAAAATAATGTAAGCCAAAGCCAGTATTAAGGAATAAAAAATAGCTCTCAATCCGTATTAAAAAAATAGTTATAAACCCCATTTAGTAATAACAAAAAAAACAGTCAGAATGATTAGGAATAAAGCCCCATGTTGGCAAGCAAAACCAGGAATGCAGTAAAACCTGTAATACATTTTTAGCAGTAAAAAATAAACGGGTAACCTTATATCAGTAACAACAAAAAAACCTGGCGAGCAAATTCTAATTTAACCTCAGAATGTGCCAGGTAATTTTAGGAAGGGCAGTCAAAGGGGCACGGAAATGGCTAACATACACCTATACTATGGCCAGCATATACCTATACTATGGCCAGCATATACCTATACTATGGCCAACATATACCCATACTATAGCCAACATATACCCATACTATGGCCAACATACACCTATACTATGGCCAACATATACCTATACTATGGCCAACATCCGCCAGATTTTCGTCATTTCCAACCGTGTTTTTGGCAATTAGGTGCCTTCAATGCCGCGGCCTTCGGCCGCTCATCGCCTGTTTTCCGGCAATAAATGTGGATAACTTTGTTTTTCAGCCTGCCATTTAAAAAAAGTTTTGAAAGAACATACGGCATGAAATGCCCTGTTTACGGGCTTTTTTTGGGGCAACGCGAAAAACCGGTTTTTATTATACCCCATTAATGGGGGTTGCAAAAGATGTATTTATGTTTCAATTTAGCCTTCTCATTAAAAATAAAAAATGAGGCCTGAAAACTAAATCATAATATCATGAAAAAATTTATTCGAAGGGTAGTAAAGTCCTTCAAAAAATTAAACGATGCCAATTTTCTTACGTTTGGCCAAAACGTTACCGTCAGCATGGCTGCTGCTGTAGCAACATTTCCTAACCCCATGCCTACCCTGGCGGATATTAATGCCGAGCTGGTTAAGTACGCAGAGTTGCTGCAAACTTCTGCCAGCAGGGATAAAGTGCAGGTACAACTGAAAAACATGAGTAAGTATGCGCTGAACCAAATGCTGAGCCTGCTGGCAGATTATGTAAACGCAACCACTACAGACTCTGCTCTGCTTGCCAGCTCAGGCTTTGAGCTTAACAAGATGCCGCAACCCATTACTATCACTAGCCCCGAAAACCCGGTGCTGTCCGAAGGTGGTGGCAGTGGCCAGTTGGTATTTAAGTTTAAAGCCGTTAAGGGTGCATCCAGTTACCTGTATCAGTACACTACCGATGCCACGTTGCAGGAGAGCAGCTGGATAAGCAACCCCGCTACCACTACCTCCTACACCTTTACCGGGCTTACCAAGGGTACTACTTATTATTGCCGCGTGATGGCCGTTGGCGCCAACCAGCAGGTTACGAGTAGTATTACCTTAAACCGTATTTCACAATAATTATTCAACAGGCCTCTTTTTTTTCAAATAAGAATTACGAATTACAAATCTGTGGTTCGTAATTTTTATTTTATAGCTGCCGCCGCGCGTTACCTTTCGGGCAGGCCTTCACCCCTCTTCCCGTCTGGCCGGGTTTCGGATATCCCGCTAAAACTTTAATAACTGGCTTGATTCTGATAGAATTTGAATACATTTGAATTACCATAAATTCATTCAACGATCAAAAAAATTATTTTATAATCTTTAAATTTTCTATTATGAAACCAACCAGGTTTATCAACTCGTACAAATTATTTTTTATCACATTAGTATGTGCAGCAGTGGCCTTCACTTCCTGCAATAGCAGCGATGCGCAAGCATTTAAAACGCAGCAGTTTTTGGGATCAAACGAGGTGCCGGCTAATTCATCAACAGGATCCGGAACCCTTGATGGTAATTTTAATACAAAAACTAAAGTGGTTACGCTTAATTTAAAATGGAGCCTTGGCAAAACGGGCGACACTTCCACCATGGCGCATATCCACAAAGGTGCAGTAGGCGTAGGCGGCCCGGTAGTTATTCCTATTAAAGGCCTTCCTTCCGGCAGCACTAACCAGGAATTTAGTTTTGTTTCCGGCCCCTTAACTGCAGAGCAGGAGGCGGAATTAAAGGCTGGGTCTTATTATGTAAATATTCATAGTAACACCTACCCTGGCGGAGAATTGCGTGCGCAATTGATTCTAAAATAGGGAGATTTATTTTACGCGTGTAAATATTTTTGGTTACCATCAGGCACATGCCAGAAGTAAAAACTATGTTTACTAATCGTGAATAGGAATCGCGAATATTTGTTTGTTTACTGTATCTATTTCTCCACGCTCTCCCCTGAAGTACAATAGTGAAGGGGATTTTATCACTGGCATTGGTTATCTTGATTTTAACGACGTATAAAGCGGCGATGGCAAACCCTGTTGAGTCTTTGAGAACGGACTCAACGGCCACCTTCCAAGAAGGTGGGTTGGAAGAATCGGGCACAGCCCTCTTTACTAAAAAGTTATAAAACATTTTTTAGAACTCCATTGTTCACATCATCCTAATTCCAATAAGTATAACAAAAAAGAATTTCGCCACAAAGGCACAAAGACACAAAGAATTTTTTCTACGAAAAAATAAGGAAAACGAAGTTTTTCGCTTTTCTTCGTATCTGCCTGTCTTTGTGACTTCGTGCCTTTGTGGCCAAAAACAATTCAGGCAAAGCCCACACAACATTACCACCGCCAAAGGCGGTGGCTTTCTATGGTGGAGTGAACAAAATGAAATCCAGAGCTAATATACTGAGCAGCGGCACCGCAGCTATAAAGCAAAAAATCAAAACGGGATGTAGAGATATTTGTTGGTTTACTGGAAAAGGAATTTAAAATATAACGGTTAAGGTTAAACGCAAAAAGAATCTATCGGGATAAAAGCTAACTTTTATGGATTTTTTTATATTCCAAAAAACGCCTTCCAAATACAAACTGTTTTACCAATGTTAGATTATCCCTTTTCAGCAGGAGCATTTAAATTATCGTTAATCGGCTCTTTATCTTTTTTAAATTCTAATTTCCCAAACTTCCAGGTAAAATTAATTCCGATGGAACGAAAGGGGATCACGCGGGTTTGATTAATGGTAAACTCAGGGCCAAAAAGATTTGTTTTCTGCAGAAGGTTTTTGCTAAAAAGATTGGAGGCCGTAATTGCAAGGCTTCCTTTTTTATTCCAGAATTGTTTGCGGATGGCAAGGCTGTAAGTAGTGAATGAAGGATAGCTGCCTTGTGCCTCATGCCTGGCAGCCCTAAAGTTTCCGAAAAATTCCGCTACCAGGGTTTTTGAAAATTGATAATCGGCATTCAGGTTCACGCGGTAATTAAAACTGTTATAATCATACCCTTTGTCAATTGTATTGATCGTGTGCCTTTCATAGAAAAAAGCATTCATCCTTAAATCAAGTTTGGAAAAGAATTTAGCTGAAGCATAAAGATTGAGCCCGAAATTATTCTCGCGCCCGATATTCTGCCTGGTGCTTACTGCCACGTCTTTATAGGTAGTATCACCTACCTGGAAAGAAGGATAATAGACAATATAATCCTGGATGTCATAATTGTTTACCCGGTAGAAAAGATTTACCATAAAAGATCCAACTTTGTCAATATCAATGTTATACCCTAACTCATACCTTTTGCCGATTTCAGGCAAGAGGTGAATATTTCCGGTAGATAAATTTTTAGGGTCGCTTGTGTTGATAAAGGGATTTAAATCCCTGTAATCAGGCCTTTCAATTCTTTTAGTATAGCTCAGCTTTATTTGAGAGTTTTCAGTTAATTTTTTGGAAAAAAATATGGAAGGCACAAAAGTATTATACCCCGGCACCTGTTGCTGCTGCTGCGCATTAGAATAATAAGAATTGATTTCTGTACGTTCGTACCTTTCGCCAATTTTGGCATCGAATAATTTAAAAACAGGAAAGGTAAGTTCACTATAAAAGGCATATACTTTTTGGTGGTAAGTGAGATTATCGGATAAATAATTATCCATAATATAATTATCGGAGCCATTCAATTTTAATACCTGGGAATTGCTGGTGATATCATATAAACCCAACTTGCTTCCAATACCAAGCAAAATATTTTTCTTTAAAGGCTGCGTATAATCTAACCTTATTTCGGTTTCTTTTTCCGTCCCGGGATTATTTCCTTTGGTACTGTAAAAAAGTGAATCCTGCGGAATAAGAAATTGATAATTGTTGTCGCGGACGATTCGTGTGCCAAGGCTTGTATTCACCGCGAAGTCTAATTCCTGGTCTTCTTTTTTGAATGTTTTTTTATAATTAAGGCTGGCATCTAAGTTATGAAATTGAAATTTGTGATCAGAGCTAATAGAATTTTGAATGTCTGATAAAAGAACGCTATTTGCGTCTATGGTTTGTTGCGACTGGTTGGTCATTGATGTGCTGTTATGGCCGAAATTTTCATAACCTAAAGACCCTGAAATACCATTGTATTTATTGAGGTCCCAGTCGAACCCAAGCCCTGACTGGTATCCGCTTCGTTGGTCCTGCGAAGTAGACGCCTGGTTTAAAAACACTTTACTATTTGCAGCGGTATCATTGGTTACCCTTTCGGAATTAGATGGTGACTGCGTTTTCAACCTTGCATTTCCGCTGATGTAAGCATTTACTCCAAAGCTTCCTTTGCGTGCGTTGAAATTAAACGAACCATTTTCTGTTCGTGTTCCGCCTGTAAGTGACAAATTTCCATTGATGCCCTGCGAATTATTTTTCTTTAGAATAATATTGATAATTCCTCCAAGCCCCTGAGCATCATATTTAGCGCCCGGTGTGGTAATCACTTCTATACTTTTTATTTGGCTGGCAGGTATAGATTGTAACACATCTGCAATATCGCTTCCGAAAGCTGCCGAAGGCTTGCCGTTAATCAAAAAACGGATGCTTGGACTGCCCGCCAATTCTACGTTGCCATCTACATCTACTGAAACCTGTGGCACCTTTTTTAAAATATCTGTTGCCACGCCTACCTGGGATGTTACATCCTGATCAGCATTAAAAATCAATTTATCTATTTTGTTTTCTATGATCTTTGGTTGGCCCGAAATCGTAATATTTTGCAGCAACGTTGCTTTTGATTGCAAAACGATATCGTTCATTTCGGCAACGGAATGATCTTTATTAACTGTGATATTGTTTAATGTATGCGCTTTATAGCCGATAAATTCGGCAACTAATTTATACGTGCCGGCGGCAACATTATCAATTACAAAATTTCCCTTATTGTCAGAAACGGCGCCATTGACGGGTTTATTAGAGCCTATAGGGAAAATCGAAATGGTTGCATAATTTATTGGCTGGCGGGAAACTGAATCTATCAATTTTCCTTTAATCTTGAAACCGGTATTTGCAGATTGCTGAGCTAAAACAGATAAACTTAAAATGCAAAAAATGAGGGGTAAAAATATTGTCTTCACTATCGGGATTTAAATTGCGCGCAAAGTTATTGTGAGATTCTGTAGGAAAGTTGTAGAAATAAAAAATACAACTTAGAGTAAAGCAACAAATACCGATGATTTTTATTTTAACCTTACTTAAACCTTTTAAGTTTGTTGTTCCATTTACTAAAATTAAAAAACCTATAAGGTTTGCTTCCGTACAAATGACATTATGCAAATGCTTATAGGTTTTATCCTAGCTGGAAATATTAGGATTAGAATTTAGCCGATAACCCAATGGTAAGAATTCCAATACCATACCCTAATTCTGCAAAAGCGCCCAGGTTGGGAGAAAAATAATAATTGGCGCCTATTTGGGCCCCGAATAAAAGGGCACTTGCTTTTGCAGTATAATTTGAAGACTGGCCGCTTGGCGCTGAAACGCTAACAATGTTATACCCCAAAGTAAGCCCTGCATAAGGATCAAATTTTTCAGAAGTGGCGAAATGGTAATTGCCTCTTGCACCGATAAGGATATAAGTATATTTATAGTCTTCATTAGTGTAATAGGAGTACTTCGAACTTGAGTAGCCAATAATGCCACCAACAGAAATATTATCAGTCACTGCTTTTTCATAACTGACACTTATCGGAGGCAATGTTACTGATCCGGCATAAAACCCTCCGCCAAAACCGACACCAAAATGCAGGTATGAAGTGCTCTTATCAAAAGAAACATCTGAACTTTTTTGTGCGTTAGCAGTAAACGCAATAGCTGCAATAGCTAAGCTTAAAATTAATTTTTTCATTTTTTGTTAATTTAAATGGTTGCCCTACTCGTATGGCTTTTCGGTTTCGCCCCCGCAAATAAATTCCTGTGCGGGACAGTATGCTTTTACAATGGTTAATAGTTTTCTGTTTATAATGATTACTTAAATAGTAACAACGATATCAAGGATAAATTTATTTTGGTAATTCAGAGGTGGAAATTATTTTATTGAGATGCAGAAATTCTTTCTCAATAAAAAAATTATAAGAAATGGATGTTTAAAACAGTATCGTTAGAGTTGGGATTAATTTCAGGCAAAATACAATTTTTTTTTAATGTATACAAATATTTTGAGGGATTAACCAGAAGGCTATAAAATGTAATAACCCTTACTTACTTTTCTAAAAAAGAAAACCCACTCTCTCTCAAAAAGCAATAATTGAAATAAGTTTTAGGAAAATAAAAATCCTCCTTATTTCCTGGTTTACTGCAAATGATTTTATTAACTGATTTGGCGCTCATCCAACCCAATTTTTAATTGTATCAATACCGAACCTATACTGTATCAAAACCGAACAGTTTTATTTTATTCTAAAATCTAAAATACTGAAAATCAATGACTAAATATATGGCTTAGTTTTTTGAGTAAATACTATGTATTGAAATCCAAATTGCTTTTTCCATGATAAAAAATTATATCAAAATCGCCTGGCGTAATGTGATGAAAAGTAAATTATTTTCATTTATCAATATTTTTGGTTTGGCTGTAGGGCTTACCTGCTGCATGCTGATCACCCTATTTATTTTAAATGAAACGAGCTATGACGCTTACCAGAAAAATGCTGATAATATTTACCAGGTAGGCACCGAGTTTATAGGCCTTGGAAATTTCAGTAAACTACCGAACACACCGGCTGCTATGGGTGAGATGTTGAAGAAAGCATTTCCCGAAATCCAGCAAACAGCAAGGCTTACCGGTTTATATGCGGAAGATAAAACGTTGCTCCAGTACAATGAAAATAATGGCTCTGGCAAATCTTTTTATGAAACAAAGGGCCTTCTGGCAGATTCTACTTTCTTCAGGATGTTCACTTATGATTTTATTGAAGGCAATCCGGCAGCAGCTTTGGATAATCCAAATGCAATTGTATTAGAAGATGATATTGCAAAAAAATTGTTTGGAAGCCAACCTGCATTAAATAAAGTAATTCATGTAAGCAGCAGCACCAATGGCGACCATGATTTTTTGGTAACCGGTGTATTTAAGCCAATTAATAAACCTTCGCATATTGATGGGCGTTTTTTTATGAGCATGATGGGCGGTAATATAGCAAGCAGTATTGAACAACGTGCCGGGAACCTTGCAACCAACAACATGTTCTATACTTATCTCCTACTGAAGCCCGGTGCCAGTGCAGAAAAGTTACAGGCAAAGTTTCCTTCATTCATTCAACAATATGCGGGTAAAGATTTGAAAGCAGTTGGGTTTAATAAAAAACAATTTTTGGTTCCTCTCAAAAAAATACATTTGGATGAAGATGTAAAAAGCAACATAACAGCTGGCGGCAGCGTACTCTATTTATACATCCTTGCTTCCATTGCTTTATTTACTTTATTAATCGCCTGCATCAATTTCATGAACCTTGCTACCGCACAATCCTCCAAACGTAGTGCAGAAGTTGGTATCAGAAAAGTTCTTGGCGCTGAAAAAAAATTCCTGGTATTACAATTTCTCGGAGAATCTGTATTAATGAGTTTGCTGGCTTTGATGATTGCATTTCTATTTACCAAATTGCTGTTGCCCGTTTTTAATTCTGTTGCCAATAAAAATCTTTCATTCACATTTTCAAACAATCTTTTATTGATTGCCTCATTCATTGTTTTGGCAATTACTACAGGATTAATCGCCGGCAGCTACCCTGCGTTTTATTTATCATCTTTCAAACCGGTAAAAGTTTTAAAAGGAAAATTTTCCAACTCATTTTCCGCTGTAGCCCTGCGAAAAGGTTTGGTGGTCTTTCAATTTATTATTTCTGTTGTATTAATTATCGCATCTGTTGTTATTGGCGATCAAATGAAATACCTGCGTTCTGCCAATCTTGGTTTTGATCAAAATCAGCAGGTAATAGTTCCATTGCGTAGTTCTATTGCCAAAAAAATGTATCCCTCCTTTAAAGACGAATTATTAAAACAATCGGGCATTTCCAATGTCGGCGGTTCTCTATTTTACCCAGGTATCACCCAGGTATCTGATAATATATTTTATACCGATGGTGGCGACATGCAGCAGGCAAAGGATATAAAGATGAATTACATCGATCCTTCCTTTTTACAAACATTAGGCATTAAACTCGTTGCCGGCAGATTATTTTCAAATGAATATTATCCTGAAGATACCGCAGGAAGCGGCGCCATAATAATTAATCAAACTGCTTTAAAAACGCTGGGATTTACCAATGCAGAAGATGCTATAAATAAAAATTTGCATAACAATTTCAATAACCAAACTTTAAATTATAAGATTGTCGGTGTTGTTAAAGATTTTCATTTTGAGGATTTGCATTTGCCCATCGGCCCATATGGTTTTCAATTGAACACGCCCCCATTGCATAATTATATGATCGTACATGTAAAGTCTGCAAATATGAATGCGGCTTTAAAATCTATTCAAAGTACATGGCACAACCTTGATCCAGGCGAACCATTTGATTATAGTTTTTTGGATAAAGATTTTCAAAAAAATTATGATGCAGAAAACAGGCTCGCAGATATCGTAAGTGATTTTACCATTATCGCCATTCTTATTTCATGCCTGGGTTTATTTGGGCTGGCTACTTTCAGCGCGGAACAAAGAATAAAAGAAATTGGTGTTCGTAAAGTGCTGGGCGCAAGTGTAACAAGTATCGTTGCTTTATTGTCAAAAGATTTTATAAAGCTGGTAATTGTAGCTGTAGTTATTGCTTCGCCACTTGCATGGTTCATTATGAATAAATGGCTGCAAAGTTTTGCATACCGTACGAGCATTAGCTGGACAGTTTTTGCAATAACTGCATTGGTTGCTTTATTCATTGCATTGATCACTATCAGTTTTCAGGCAGTAAAAGCAGCGATAGCAAATCCGGTAGAAAGTTTAAAAAGCGAGTAGGTGAATGGTGAATATGAAATATTTGTTGGTTTACTATATATAACGGATATCTATAAACGAAAATAAAATGTTTAGAAATTATTTAAAAATCGCTTGGAGAAACCTTATAAAGAATAAAGCTTTCTCTATCATTAATATTACAGGCCTCGCTATTGGCCTGTCTTGTTTTCTACTGATTACATCTTATGTTACAGATGAATTGAGCTATGACCGGTTTTATCCCAATGCACAAAATATTTATAGAATTAATTCTGATATCCGTTTTGGTGGGGCTAATATGCACATGCCGTTGTCAAGCGATATGGCAGGCCAGTTGATGAAAAAAGATTATCCCCAGGTTGAAAATTACACACGCATCTATACCAATAACAATAACAGGCTTATAAAAAAGAATAATGATTACATTAATGAAAATAAAACGGCAAATGTTGATTCTACTTTCTTTGACGTGTTCCAGCTTCCTGCTATAGAAGGTGATGTAAAACACGCATTGGATGAGCCCAATACAGTTGTAGTCACAGCTTCCACAGCAAAAAAATATTTTGGTTCCACAAATGTTTTAGGAAAAACAATAGAAGTAAAAGGTGATAAAAACCCATTCTATAAAATAACGGGCGTTATAAAAGATATACCGGAAGATTCGCATTTTCATTTCGATTTTTTCTTTACAATGAGAGGTGTAAACTATGACTGGGGCCAAATAACCAGTCATAATTTTTATACCTATTTAGTACTTAAGCCGGGAACGAACTATAAGGTTTTCGACAAAAATTTTGATCAGTACGTTGAAAAATATGTTTTTCCTTACGCCAGTAAATTCATGAATATCAGCAGCATGGCGGATTTTAAAAAAGCAGGTAATAGTATTCAATATTCATTGATACCAATCACAAAAATTCATTTGTATTCTGACCGCACTATGGAGTTAAGCCCGAGTGGAAACATCCAATATGTGTATATATTTTCAGCAGTTGCTTTATTTATATTACTTATTGCCTGCATCAATTTCATGAACCTGACTACCGCCTATTCTTCAAACCGGGCCAAAGAAGTAGGCATACGAAAAGTGCTGGGTACCGAAAAACGAAACCTTGTTTACCAGTTTCTTTTTGAATCAATCATGATGGTATTTTTATCGCTGATTATTGCCATTATCATAGTAAGGCTTGTATTGCCAGTGTTTAATAATATCGCTAATAAAGAAATCACCATTTCAAGTTTATTTAGCCCTTACATTTTGCCAATAATTATTGCGCTCCCTTTTATTGTAGGCCTATTGGCAGGCAGTTACCCTGCGTTTTATTTATCATCATTTAAACCTATTGAAATTTTAAAAGGAAAACTAAACCTAGGTAGCAAGAGTGGCGGTTTAAGAAGCGCACTGGTTGTATTTCAGTTTGCGGTTTCCATTATTTTAATTGTAGGAACGATTGTTATTTACAAACAGCTCAATTACATTCAAACAAAAAATCTTGGCTATAATAAAGACCAGGTATTGGTTGTAAATGGTATTTCAGCATTAAATGATAATGTAGCGCCTTTTAAGAACGAAGTGTTGCAAATGCCCGGAGTTGAAAGTGGGACTATAAGCGGTTATTTACCTGTTAGCAATTCTTCAAGAAGTGATAATACATTTTCTAAAGAATCGGTGATGACTTCCACAAATGGTTTTGATATGCAGAACTGGTACATCGATTATGATTATATTAAAACGCTGGGGATGAAGATAGTTGCGGGTAGAAATTTCTCCCGTGATTTCGGCAGCGATTCAAGCGCCGTTATTATCAATCAAGCAACGGCACAGGTATTAGGATACGCCAATCCTGTGGGCCAAAAAGTTTATCAAAGCCAGGATGATGGTAAAACAAAGCCGCTTACAATTATTGGTGTAGTCAAAGATTTTAATTTTGAGTCACTACATCAAAATATAAGCCCGTTATGTTTCTCGTTGGGTGGCGGAGCAGGCCTGGGCATTTTTAAAGTCCATTCAGCCAATTTATCAAATTTAATTGCAGGTATTCAAAACAAATGGAAAACCTTGGCGCCTGGTTTACCATTTAATTATCGTTTTTTAAATGAATCTTTCGATGAAATGTACCGCGCAGAACAAAGAGTAGGTACCCTTTCAATAATATTTTCTGTGCTTGCCATATTTATTGCCTGTTTGGGATTGTTTGGATTAGCCACATTTATAGCAAAACAGCGCACCAAAGAAATAGGTATTCGTAAAGTGCTTGGAGCAAGTGTTACTTCAGTAACTAAAATGCTTTCTAAAGATTTCATAAAGCTGGTAATTATTGCCTGCATCATTGCGATCCCTTTATCATATTTAGCTATGAATAAATGGTTGCAAGGCTTTGCATACAGGATTCATATCAGTTGGTGGATTTTTTTAATTGCAGGTATTATGGCGATCTTGATTGCCTTGATAACAGTGAGTTTCCGGGCGATCAAAGCAGCGGTGGCTAATCCGGTGGAAAGTTTGAGAAGTGAATAGAATTAATTAGCTAATGTGATAATTAGCCTATATGCTGATGAAGAAAATAAGAATTGTGAATATTTGCCTGCCTACCGGTAGGTGGGTTGGCTTACTATAAAAAATAAATTATATAACAGGTACGATTAAACGCAATAATCCATGTTCAGAAATTATCTTAAAAGCGCTTTTAGAAGCCTTGCTAAAAGTAAGTTTTACACGTCAATAAACATTGCCGGGCTGGCAGTGGGTATCGCTACCTGCCTGATGATCTTACTATATGTGATGGATGAATTGAGCTACGACAGGTATAATGTAAAAGCAGACAGAATTTACCGTGTAAATAATGAAATAAAGTTTAATGGCAATTACCTGAATCTTGCGCAGGTACCTGCATTAATGGGTCTGGCAATGGTGAACGAAATGCCGCAGGTTGAAAATTATACACGCCTTAGCTGGTATGGAAGCTTTCTTGTAAAAAAAGGTAATGAAGACATACCGGAAGGAAGGGTTGCTTTTGCAGACTCAAGCTTGTTTGATGTATTTACTTTACCTGTTATTGCCGGCGATCCTAAAACGGCTTTGAAAGAATACCATTCTTTGGTGATTACAGAATCGATTGCCAAAAAATATTTTAATAGTACCGATGTTATTGGAAAAATGATGCTGATCAATGATACAGGAAATTATAAGATCACTGCAGTAATCAAAGACATTCCCAAACAATCACACTTCCATTTCGACTTTTTTGTGCCCATGATGGAAAACCGTGGCAGCAACGAGGATAACTGGCTTGCCGAAAACTATACTACTTATATCCTTTTAAAACAACATGCAGACGTAAAACAAGTGGAGACACAACTGAATCCATTTATGGACAGGCATATTGGGCCACAACTAAAAAGCATGGTCAATCAAAGCGTTGATGAATTCGAAAAGGGAGGAGGATATATTAAGGCAACACTTACACCTTTGACGGCTATTCATCTTCATTCAAACAGAACAGCAGAACTTGAAGCAAATGGCAACGCAGAATATGTATATATTTTTTCAGCAATAGCCCTGATGATCTTGCTGATCGCGTGCGTCAACTTCATGAATTTATCAACAGCACGCTCCTCAAACCGTGCGAAGGAAGTTGGCGTAAGAAAAGTATTGGGATCATTGAAAAGAAATCTTATTCAGCAATTTTTAATTGAGTCACTTTTAATAAGCTTCATTGCAGTTGTTTTGGCGCTAATTATCGCGTGGTTGCTACTCCCCTATTTTAATCAACTTTCCGGAAAAGAGATTCTTGCATCTAGTCTATTTCAGCCAAAAATGTGGCTGTCACTTATTGTGCTGATGATTGTTGTAGGATTACTTGCTGGAAGCTATCCAGCATTTTTCTTATCATCATTCCAGCCAGTGGATGTGTTGAAAGGTAAACTGGCCAGCGGTTTTAAAAGATCATGGCTGCGTAATGCATTGGTAGTTTTTCAATTCGCGATTTCAATCATTCTCATTTTCGGAACGGTAGTTATTTATAACCAGCTAAATTACATTCATAATAAAGATGTTGGGTTTAACCGTAACCAGGTAATCACCATTAACCATACTGATGCATTAAAGGATCAGGCAACCACTTTTAGAAATGAGTTGATGCAAATAAGTGGTGTTAAAGACGCCACAATGACGGGCTTTCTTCCGGTGAATTATTATAGGAATAGTAACACCTATTTTACATCGCCCGCCCTTGACCCAAGCACAGGAATCAACCTGCAGGCGTGGACAGTTGATGAAAATTATATTCCGACGCTCGATCTGAAAATATTAAGCGGAAGAAACTTCTCTCCTCAATTTGCTACAGACTCAACCGGTATCATCATAAATGAAGCTGCTGCAAAATTTCTTGCCACAAAGGGCCTTCTGAATAAAAAGATCTATACCCCGGTAAATATGAATTCAAAAACCAATCTTGATTACCACATCATCGGTATAATAAAAAATTTCAACTTCAGTTCTTTACGTGATGTAGTTACTCCACTAGCGCTTTTCCTTGGAAAAAGCAACGGAAACATCTCGGTGCGTATTGATTCAAAAGACATTCCAAATATTATTGCACAGATAAAGAATAAATGGAAAACCATGGCGCCATCAAAGCCTTTTGATTATACTTTTATGGATGAAGATTTTAATAAATTATATACTACAGAACAGCGCACAGGGCAGATTTTTATCACTTTTGCTTTGCTTGCCATTCTTATCGCCTGCCTCGGTTTATTTGGCCTGGTTACTTATGCAGCACAGCAGCGCACAAAAGAAATTGGCATAAGAAAAGTGCTGGGTGCAAACGTGGCTGGTATCGTACAAATGATTGCCCGCGATTTTTTAAAGTTGGTAATTATTGCTTCTCTTATCGCATTTCCTGTTGCATGGTGGGCCATGAATAAATGGCTCCAGGGTTTTGCCTATCG
>Ga0207933_1000327_pt1 | contig 48821 bp, 26 predicted proteins | sample NGESurdeep092012_4_FD_184488 | JGI IMG/M metagenome (GOLD analysis project Ga0207933, IMG submission 184488) | Arctic peat soil microbial communities from Barrow, Alaska - NGEE Surface sample F53-3 deep-092012 (SPAdes) | ecosystem: Environmental > Terrestrial > Soil > Wetlands > Peat ... | reverse complement strand
TGCGCGCGGGCGGGCGGCGTTGTGCATTGGGCTCGCGATGGAGCGGAAGCCCGCGCACTTGTCATCCGCCTGGTAGAGGAAGCGGTCGAGAACGAGGGTCCGCACAATTCGCTGCGCGAAGTTCTCAAAATTAAATCAATGACGACCGAAGAGATTCAACTTAACCAGGCGCTGGAGTCCGCCGGCATTCGTCCCTATGAGACCGATCTTGCTGAACTGATCATTCAACTCGGACATGACCAGCCCTCACACATCGTCGTTCCTGCCCTGCACAAAAATCGCCAGCAGATTCGCGAACTCTTTCGCAAGGAGATGGATCTTCCGGAGTTGGGTGAGTCGCCGGAAGAGCTTGCAGAAGCCGCGCGCCGCTTTCTTCGGACGCGCTTTCTGCGTGTGCCAATTGCCATCAGTGGCGCAAATTTTCTCATCGCCGAAACGGGTGGCGTTTGCATCGTTGAGAGCGAAGGTAACGGACGGATGTGCCTTACGCTGCCGCGGACGCTCATTACCCTTGCGGGCATCGACAAGGTTCTTCCGCGTTTCCGCGATTTGGAAGTGCTACTGCAAACACTTCCGCGCAGCGCCACCGGCGAGCGCATGAATCCCTACAACTCCATGTGGACGGGCGTACAGCGAGCTGATGGACCGAAGCAGTTTCATGTCGTTCTCCTGGATAACGGTCGCACTGATGTGCTCGCTGACATCGAGGCGCGGCAGACACTGCATTGCATTCGCTGCGGTGCCTGCCAGAACGTGTGCCCGGTTTACCGCGAAACCGGCGGCCATGCTTACGGCAGCGTCTACGCCGGTCCGATCGGAGCCATCCTGACGCCGCAGCTTCAGCGATTGCAACACGCACGATCGCTGCCGTACGCAAGTTCCCTTTGTGGGGCCTGCTATGAGGTATGTCCAGTCAAGATCAACATTCCGGAGGTGCTGATCCATCTGCGCAACAAGGTTGTACGCCGCGACACCGCAGGCTTACGTGTGCTGGGCAACCCCGAGGCGCTGGCGATGAAGGCGGCCAGCACGATCTTTAGGAGCGAGAGAAGGTTCCGCGCAGCGCAGCGTCTGGGCCGTTTGGCCCAGCGGCCACTGGAGCGCAAAGATGCCAAAGGTGAACCCTGGGTGTCTTCGTTACCAGGCTTTTTCGGCGGATGGACCGCCACCCGCGATCTACGCGCGATGCCGAAGCAGACATTTCGCGAGTGGTGGGAGAATCGGTCTCGCAACAACAGGGATGCGAAGTATTCGGCGGAGGCTCCGCGATGAGCGACGCACGGACCGCAATCCTTCGACGAATTGTCGAAGCCAACAGTTCGCAAGGCACGGCTGAAGCCGCCGCCGAGAGCTGGGAGTTGCTACCGCGCGACTATAGTGTTGTGAGCCAGCGAAGCAGGGCCGATGTGCTTGAACTCTTGCAAGATCGGCTACGGGATTACGATGCGGCTGTGGTGCGCTGCGAACCTGCGCTTTTGACGATGACTCTCAACGCTACGCTGACTGCGGCAAGTGTTCACCGCATTGGTATTCCCCAGGGATTGCAAGAGTTGATTCTGCCTGCGGGCTTTGAATTTGTCATAGACGAAGGCATGTCGCCCTCGGAATTGGATGGCCTGGACGCGGTACTGACAGGGTGCATCCTCGCGATTGCCGAGACGGGAACGCTGGTTCTGCAAAGCACTATCGACCATGGCCGTCGCGCGCTCACGCTTGTTCCCGACGTGCATGTTTGTCTGGTCCGATCGGCGGATGTGGTCGAGACAGTTCCGCAGGCGTTTGCGCGCCTGCAGCCAACTGCGACGATGCCGACAACCTTTGTCTCAGGACCCTCGGCGACAGCGGATATCGAGATGACGCGGGTCAAGGGCGTTCATGGTCCGCGGTTCTTGCACGTGATTCTGATTCACGATGACGCGGCGACATAAGTGGCAAGCACAACGCAACGGTTTGGGAGTGTTCGGAAGAGGGAGATCAGTAGAGATGAAAAGCGATGATATGGCAGAGAAGATCAAGCGGGCACTAGACTCGTTTAGGATCGAGATTCCTTCGTGGGGCTTTGCGAATACTGGCACGCGGTTCGGCAAATTTGTACAGTCCGGCGCGGCGACGACGCTGGAAGAAAAGTTTGCCGACGCGGGCGAGGTACATCGCCTAACCGGTTGCACGCCGACCGTAGCTCTTCACGTTCTTTGGGATATGCCCAACGGCACGTCCGACGTTCCCGCAGTTCATACTCTGGAAACGCGCTATGGCGTTCATGCCGGATCTATCAATCCCAACCTCTTTCAATCGCAGGAGTATAAGTTCGGCTCCATCGCAAACCCGAATCTGGACATTCGTAGAAACGCGCTGCAGCATCTTCTTGAGTCAGTTGAGATTGCCCGCGCGGTCGGCTCGCGGGATATCTCGCTCTGGATTGCGGATGGATCAAACTACCCGGGAACACAGAGCATTCGGCGACGCATCGAGTGGATGGAGGAGGTGCTGGGTGCGACCTACTCTGCTCTCGCTGATGACCAGCGTCTTTTAATTGAATACAAGCCGTTCGAGCCGGCTTTCTATCACACAGACATAGCCGACTGGGGGATGGCACGGCATCTGGCCGGACTCTGCGGCCCAAAGGCTAAGGTTCTGGTTGACACGGGACATCATGCGCAAGGCACCAACATCGAGCAGATCGTTGCATGGCTGCTGCATACTGACTCGCTCGGCGGCTTCCACTTCAACGATCGCAAATATGCAGACGACGATCTCACGCTCGGCTCCATCGATCCCTATCAGCTCTTCCGCATCTTCCACGAACTGCTGAACTCCGGAAAAGCCGCCGATGCCAATATCGCCTTCATGATCGACCAGAGTCACAACTTGAAGGGAAAAGTCGAAGCGATGGTTCAGAGCGTAGCCACGGCGCAGGAACTCTACGCCCGCGCAGCCCTCATCAATCGGGACCATTTATCCGAACTGCAGGATCGTTGTCGGCTGGTTGAAGCTGAAGATTGTTTCCGCGACGCGTTCTGGACAGATGTGCGTCCGCTCGTTCATGATTGGCGCCGCCAGAAGGGTCTGCCTGAACATCCCCTGGCCGCACTCCGTGAGAGCGGGTATGTCGAACGAATCAGCGAAGAGCGCAAGGAGAAAAACTCAAAGACAGTCGGGACGTATGCCTGAACTTGTAGACCATTAGAGAAACGGTATGATGTCCAGACAGTCGCCTCTGGAATCTGCTGCGATCTGTGTCTGGAGTCTGTGAATAGTGCCTCGATCCGACAAACGTTTGTACCTTATCCCGGTGCTTTCCAAAGCGCTGGATGTCCTTGAGCTGCTGCAGAGCAGCGGCCAGCCGATGACTCTAAGCGAATTGCATGCCCGCACGCGCTTTTCTAAGACCACGGTCTATCGCGTGATGAAGACATTTGTGCACCGCGGCTACGTAGCGCAACTGCCCGATGGGAGTTACAGGCACGTGGCCAAGACGAGAAAACTCTGTTTTGGATTCGGAGGACAAAGTGCCGACATGCCCTTCTCGGTAGAGGTAACCGAAAGCCTTGTTGCTGCGGCGACGAAGGCCGGTGTGGAGCTTCTGATTCTTGACAACAAGTACGACAAAGCAACCGCCGTCAGCAATGCAGAAGAGTTTATTCAGCGACAAGTCGATCTCGTCATCGAACTTCAGGTGGAGCAAGAGGTCGCGCCAATTATCGGCGACAAGATCGCAGCCGCCAAGATTCCACTGATCGCTGTCGACATCCCCCATCCGAATGCGACCTACTTCGGCGTCGATAACTTCCGTGTCGGCGTTGAGGCCGGGGAGTTGCTTGCTGAGCATGCACACACAGAGTGGGCAGGTAAAGTCGATTGGGTTCTCGGGCTCGATCTGCCGGAAGCCGGCCAACTCGTGCAGAGCCGCATCTCCGGCGCCTTCGAGGCCATCCGATCAGCGCTCCCCAACCTGCCGACCGAAGCCTTCGTTCGCATGGATGGACGGGGACTGCGCGAAAAAAGCCGCAAGATTACGGCCGAGTTTCTAGCCAGGCATCCGAAAAATCGGCACATTCTGCTCGCCGCGGCCACGGACACCAGCGCTCTGGGAGCCATCGATGCCATTCGCGAGGCGCGTCGTGAGCGCCACGTCGCTGTTGTCGGACAGGACTGTATCGCTGAGGCGGTGATCGAGATGAAAAGGCCAACCTCTCCGATGATCGGATCGGTTTCCCACGAAACCGCAAGCTATGGCCCGGCACTGATCGTCCTCGCCATGTCGCTTCTGCGCGGACAGACTGTTGGCCCTTATAACTACGTCACGCACAGGAGCGTGACGCGGCAGTCGCTGCTCGCAAAATAAAGACAGCTCCTGTCGCAAATTCAAATACGAAACAATTGCTGTATTGCGCCAACGTGTGAGATGATATCGGTGCCTAAGTATGGGAGTCACCTCGATGGCAAACGAAGCTTCGCAGTCAAAGCTCCGATTTCTTGAAGATAAATGGGACAAAGATACTGCGTCCAGGCTCGATGCTCCTGAACTCCTGCGCTATCGCTCCAACCTTCTGGGCTCTGACTTGCGCATTACCAATTTCGGCGGAGGCAATACAAGCTCCAAGCTCGAACAGATTGACCCCGTCAGTGGAAGCCCCGAGAAGGTGTTGTGGGTCAAGGGCTCAGGCGGCGACCTTGGTTCCATCAAGCGCGCCGGTTTCGCCACTCTGTACCTTGATCAGCTCCTGCGGCTTGAGACGCATTACAAGGGTGTTGCCGAGGAAGATGCGATGGTTGCGCTCTATCCGCTGGTAACCTTTGGCAACAACCCGACAGCAGCTTCGATCGACACACCGCTGCACGCCTTTCTTCCCTTCCCTCACGTAGATCATCTACATCCCGACTGGGCCATCGCGCTCGCGGCCTCCGCTAACGGAAAAGTGAAGATGGAGGAGTTCAACAAAGAGTTTGACCACAAACTGGCGTGGTTACCATGGCAGCGTCCCGGCTTTGAGCTGGGCCTGATGCTTCGCCGCATCGTTGAGGAAACACCGGCTTGCGATGGAGTTGTGCTGGGCGGCCATGGACTCTTCACATGGGGAAACACGCAACGCGGCTGCTATCTGAACACTCTCACGATCATCGATCAGCTCGGTCAGTTTATCGAGCGGCACGGACGGCGTGAAGGCCACAGGGAGTTTGGCGGCGCACGCGTGGAGTCGCGCGACGATCGCCGTACGATCGCGACTGCGACCATGCCCGTATTACGTGGAGCGGTCTCACGCAATCAGCGCTGGATCGGTACTTTCACCGATTCTGATCAAGTAATGAATTTCGTGAACTCTGAGGATGCGAAAAAACTTGCGCACCTTGGGACAAGCTGCCCTGACCATTTCATCCGCACCAAGATCCGCCCGATGTTTCTAAAGTGGGATCCTTCCGGCGATCCGGCGGAGCTCCCGGCGGTGATCGAGATAGCGCTCAAAACCTACCGCTCTGAGTATGCAGAATATTACGAACAATACGCTGTGCCCGACTCGCCGAAGCAGCGTGATGCCAGCCCCATGGTCGTGCTGATGCCTGGGGTCGGCATGTTCACCTTCGGCAAGAACAAGACCGATGCACGGCTTACAGGCGAGTTCTACATCAATGCAATCAGGGTTATGCGGGGCGCGGGCGCTTTGGGCGTCGACGGCGAACACAAAGAGATTCCGCAGGCGGGGCCGGCCGCGACCGCGGATCAGTTCAGCATTTTCGACAACTATGTTGCACTGCCCCCGAGCGAAGCCTTTCGCATTGAGTACTGGTCGCTGGAGGAAGCAAAGATCCGGCGCCAGCCGGCGGAAAAACAACTCAGCCGTAAGATCGCGCTCATTGTAGGAGGCGGAAGCGGCATCGGCTATCAGGTAGCGCTGCTTGCGGCCGAGCGCGGCGCCCATGTCATGGTCGGGGACCGCGATCTTGCGAGTGCGGAGCGTGTCGCTGAAGAGTGCAAAGAGGTCGCCGGCAAGGAGACGGCCAGCTCCACGGCCATCGACATACGTAATCGTGATGCCATCAAACGATGCCTCGAAGCGACTATCGCGCAATTCGGCGGTCTTGACATTTTGATCAACACGGCTGGGATGTTTCCCTCGTCGCCGGATGGAATTATCAGCGATGCGCAATGGGCGCAGACGCTTGAAGTCAACATTACTTCCAACTACCTGCTCGCCGACGAGGCGCAAAAGGTGTTCAAGGCGCAGGGACTGGACGCGAGCATCGTGCTCACCAGCTCAGCCAATGCGGTCATGGCCAAGCGCGGTTCCGAGGCGTACGACGTAAGCAAGGCCGCCCTCAGCCATCTGGTTCGAGAGCTCGCCGTCAGCATGGCGCCTTCCATTCGCGTGAACGGTATTAGCCCGGCCACAGTAGTTAAGGGATCGACGATGTTCCCACGTGACCGCGTCAAAACTTCACTCACAAAGTACAGCATTCCTTTCGACGAATCCGCTAGCGACGACGACCTTCGTAACGCGCTCGCGACATTCTATGCAAGCCGCACCCTGACGCATGTGCCCATCGATCCCAAGGACTGCGCCGAGGCCATCATGTTCCTGGCCGGCCCGCAGGCTCGCTGCACCACCGGTCATCTTATTCCCGTCGACGGTGGCCTGGTGGAGGCCTATCTGCGGTGAGTGAAGCAGCGGAGGCGCGCGATCCTGCTTCAGCAATTTCTCCCGCGGACGCACGGGCCTCCATCGCAGTCGATTTGGGGGCGGAGAGCTGTCGCGTCAGCCTATTGCGTTGGGCAGACGGGGCGCCTCATGTCGAACTAGTGCACCGTTTTCCCAATGGGCCTGTACGAGGCGATGATGGTTCGCTTCGCTGGCCGCTCCATACAATTCTGGCGGGCGTAGATTGCGGCATGCGCCTCTGCGCAGAGCGCGCGTCCGAGGGCATCCGGTCGGTTGCGGTGGATGGTTGGGCGGTTGATTACGTTCGCCTCGATGGCGAAGGACATCCACTCGCGCCTCCCTTCTGCTATCGCGATGCGCGTACATCGGCGGCCGAAAGACAGCTTCACCAGCGCATTTCACCGAATCGCCTTCGCGCCATCACCGGCATTCAGCGGCAGCCGATCAACACTGTGTATCAGCTCTACGCAGATCGCCTTGCCGGCCTTCCTCCAGGCCACGGCTGGCTCAATTTGCCTGAATTCGTCCTGGCGCGCTGGGGAGGCGCACACGTCTCCGAGTACACCAACGCAACGCACACCGAGATGGTGGATCTCGAGAAACGCCGTTGGTCGCGCGAGATTCTCGACGCAGCGGGGATCGATTCCGCCTTGATGCCAAGGCTTGTGCCACCCGGCACGCCGCTAGGGCAGCTCGAAGGCGAGCTTGCAAGATTGCCCGCATTTCATAACACGCAATTGATCGCGCCCGCCTGCCACGACACGGCTTCGGCTATAGCCTGCATTGCGGAGGACAACGAAGACTGGGGCTATATCAGTTCCGGAACGTGGTCGCTCGTCGGAACTTTGCTCAGTCGCCCCTGCAACGGTCCTGATGCGCGCGTCGCACAATTCACTAACCTCGGCGGCGTCGGTGATCGCCTGCTCTTCCAGAAAAACGTGAACGGATTGTGGCTCCTCAAGCAATGCATGGAAGCCTGGATGGCGGCAGGCGCCGCATGGGATATCTCGGAGCTCTGCGCCGCTGCGGAATGCCAGCCTACACCGAACGAACTTCTGGACGTCGATGACCCCGAGCTTCTGCGCATGGACAATATGCCCGGCCGCATCAATGCGCAGCTCCGCCGCACCGGTCACCGCACCCTGAGCGATGCCGGTGCGAATGCGCCAGCTTTCGCTTCTCTCATTTTCCACAGTCTCGCCGCGCGCTATGCCTCTCTCATCACATCTATCGAAGAGATTGCGAGCAAGCCTCTGCCCCGGATTTATATGGTTGGCGGCGGCAGTCGGAATGCCTTGCTGCGGCGGCTCACCGAACGGGCTACAGGCCGATTGGTGTCCGTGGGTTCGCCGGAAAGCAGCACACTCGGAAATTTCGCCGTGCAATTGGCCGCTCTCGACGATAATTCAGAGCGCGGGGAAGCGTTTCGCGAGAGAGTCGCCCGGTACGCTGCGCAGATCGCCAGATCCTGAAGGTCGACTATTCATTGATTTGCCGCTCTTCATCATCATGTGCCGGATGATCAAAATCCGCAGCAAGTCGCGGTAGCGACTCATAGATTTATGATTATGCCGGAATATTTCTCACCTACGGAACAGTTTTCCTATTGACTTTCCTCTCTTCAGCCCCTTAAAGTGCTCCGTCAGGTTCAATAACCTGTCATGTCAGGAGCTCCAGGAATGTCTCCAGAACACCTCTCAGCAACCGAAGCCTCCATTTCTCCCTCTTCGACGACCCGTGCGGCTTGGCGTCGCTGTCTCCTCTCGCTTGCGCTCTTTCTGAGCGCGATCGTCCTGCCATCTCTGGCGCAAACCGGCGGCGAGGGAGGGGTCCAAGGTTCGGTGATCGATTCGACTGGCGCGGTCGTTCCTAACGCGACCGTTACGGCAACCAATGTGGCGACCGGGGTTTCGACCACTCGACAGACCTCCAGTGCGGGTCTTTACACGATTTCGCCGATCCTTCCAGGTACCTACTCCGTAAAAGCAAGCGCGTCGGGTTTCGACACCGTCACGCAAAAGAACCTCACCGTGAATGCGCTTGCCATGACACCCCTGGATCTGACGCTTAAGGTTGGTACTGCAAACACCGAGGTGACTGTCACCGCGGCGCCTCCACAACTCGAAACAACGAACGCAACCCTCGGTCTGACAATCGAGAACGCCGCCTACGCCAACCTTCCCCTCATTATGAACAACGCACAGCGCGACCCGACCGCATTCGGGGCGCTCGCACCAGGGGCGCAAGGTGGAACCATCGCTGCCCGTCTGCCCGTCATCGGGGGCACGGGCAACTACCTTGGCCAACTTTACCTTGATGGTCTGCCGGCTGAGACCGTGAGCCAGCAGGGCGACAACCGTCTCGTCTCACAAGCCGTAACCGTAGACGCCGTCGATCAGATGCAGGTGGTCACAAGCACACCGCCGGCTGAGTATTCCGGCGCCGGTGCCGAAAACTTCACGATAAAATCAGGCGGCTTGCAGTATCACGGAAGTGTCCAGGACTTTATCCGCAACACCGCGCTCGATGCGTGGCAGTTCAATAAGGGAGCCACGAAGCCTGTCGATCATCAGAACGAATTTTCGGCCACAATCGGCGGCCATGTTCCAGGCACAAAGCGTGTCTTCTTCTTCTTCGCCTATGACCGCTACCACAACCGGACCTACAACAACCCGGTTGCCTACACCATTCCCACACCACTCGAGCTCACTGGCGATTTCACCGAGCTGAATGGAGGAGTGGGGACGGGTGGTCTCACCGGAACCGGCTCGGACAACCCCCCCGTCATCTTCGACCCCACAACCACCGGCTGCCCCGGTGGCGTCTGCACCCGTCAGCCCTTCCAAGCCATGAAGAACGGTGTGCTGACCAACAACATCATCCCGTCGAGTTATATCTCGCCCATCGCGCAGGCCATGGAGCAGTGGATACCGGCGCCCACCAATCCCAACAGCCTGACGAACAATTACACCGCTGGCTTCCCCGGTGGCTTTGACAATCACCTGTACAACTACCGTGTGGACTTCCAGTGGACGCCGAAGCATCGCATCTCGACGGTCGGCGCAATGGGCACGGTGAACTATCTCAACAACGTCGGCAGCGGCCCCTATCTCCCTCTGCCCTACACTGGCGGCGATCTGGCCAACATCTACCCCAAGGTCTTCGACGTGGAGGACGCCTATACCATCAGCAACTCATTCGTGAACCAACTGAAGTTCGGCTACACCCGCTTCTACCAGAACATTCATCACTGGACACAAGGCTCGCCCACCTACTCGATCGCCAAGCTGGGCGTCACCAATCTTCCGCTCGGACAAGGTGGCGATGAGTTCCCTGGGCTCTCCTTTGCGGCAACCTCAAAGTTTGGAAACGCGCTCCAAGGCTGGACCGGCACACCTACCGGACCAACCGGGGCGGTGGCCACACAGATCACCACGCCGAATAACTACTCTCTGGTCGACAACCTGCAGTGGGTCAAGGGGGCGCACTCGCTCACCTTCGGCATTACCATGCAGTGGCAGGAGATCAACAACGCCAATCCTGCAACTTACACGGGCATCCTGGTGCTTCCGTTTAACGCGAACTCGACAGCACAGTTTACCGGCAACTCCACCACCGCGACGACGACCGGCTACTCCTATGCCAGCTTCCTGCTGGGAGCTGTCGGAAATAATGGCGCCAATCCACCGTCAATTGGTCTGCAGCCGGTCAGCGAGGAGGGCGGCCGCTACCGCACCATCGCTCCGTACGTGGAAGACACCTGGAAGGTGACCAACAAGTTCACCGTAGACGCCGGCGTTCGCTGGGACTACATGCCGCCCTATCACGAGGTGAAGGACCGCTGGAGCTTCATGAATCCCACTCTCGCCAACCCGGCTACAGGCACGCCCGGCGCAATGCAGTTTGCGGGCAACTATGGTGGCGCGGGCGCAAGCTGCAACTGCCGCACACCGGTCCATACCTACTGGAAGAACTGGGGTCCGCGCATCGGCATCACCTACCAGACCGACGCGAAGACGGTCTTTCGTGCCGGCGTCGGCCGTGTGTTCTCCCAGGGCGGCGGTGTGGGCGGCCGCGGCGGAGCCTTCAATGGCACCGGCCAGCTCGGATTCAATGTCACAGCCACAGGGCCGTCGGAGTCTACAACCAATGCCACGGCCGGACCTTCGTTCTACCTGAACAACAGCGCGTACTTCCAGTCCATCGGGCTGGCGAATACAGATCTCTTCGGCAATGGCTATGTGTACCCTTCGCCGCCGGCGCCGGGAGTTGCTACGGAAATTTTGAACACCGGTCACTATGTGGACCCCTCGACCAGCAAACGTGTCACTGCGCAGTCGGTCTCCTACGCCGATCCCTACTTCTCCAGCCGCGCCCCCGACTTCATGTTCTACAATGCCGGCTTAGAGCGCGCTTTCACCAATAACCTCACGTTCGCGATCAACTATGTTGGCAACCAGAGCCATCACCTGATCAACTCGACCAACACAGGTACGGGCACGGCGCGCGGCTACTGGTCGAATCAGCTCAACCCTACCTACCTCGTTGGCCTGGGCGCAGCCACGGATTCTACCGGTAAGCTACCGCTGCTCACAGCTCCCGCGACGGCAGCCAACGTCGCCAAGGCCAAAAGCCTCATGTCGGGTATCAACATTCCGGCTTCCTTCGAGGCAGCCGCAGCGGTTGGTGACACGACCGCCACGATCGCGCAGGGCCTGGTGGCCTTTCCGCAGTACTCGGGCGTCTCCGACACCTGGGGCAACGTCGCTAACTTCAGCTACAACTCGCTGCAGGTCACCGTCCAGCAGCGCATGGCGCATGGTTTGACCTTCAACGTCAACTACACCTGGGCACGCAACATCGGCGACGATGGCCCTTACCGCACCGGATTCGACCTCCCTTCCGGCTCGGTCTCCGGGACAACACGGTCGTTCCACATGAATCGAATCGACCGCAGCGAGAGCGCGATCTCCACGCCTAGTAACATCCATGCCTTCGGCGTGTGGGACCTGCCCTTCGGTCGCGGTCACATTGGCAGCAACAATTTGCTCGTCCGCACGCTGGCCGGCGGATGGTCGCTCTCCGGCATCTACACTTACGTTTCCGGCACACCGGTGCAGATTACGACGACCGGATGCACCGCTCCTTTGCAGGGCCAGTGCATGCCGGACCTCAACCCCAGCTTCTCCGGATCCGCCCACATTAACGGCCACTATGGCGACGGCCCTGGCGGCCGCACCTCCGCTAACCTGGGCAAGGTGTCGTACTTCAATAAGAGTGCCTTCCAGAAGGCGGCCTCGATCAACCCGACCTCCGGCGTGACGCAGCTGAACCTGATCGGCAACGTTCCGCGCACCGGCGCCCTGCAACTGCGCAGCCCGTCGCAGTGGGACATCGACACAGGTCTACACCGCAGTATCCCGATCTATCGGGAGATGGAACTGAACATCGAAATCGACGCCTTCAACACCCTCAACCACACTCTCTACTCAAACCCCAACGCGGTGTGGGGATCCTCAGCCTTTGGCACCATCAGCAGCGTCTCCAACAAGCCGCGTTCTTTTGAAGTCGCCGGACACTTCACCTTCTAACGTCAATCTCTTCGCCTCCATCCACGCGTGAGCTCATACCTCACGCGGGGCCTATCTCATCAGGGAGTATCCATGTCTCGGTCCTTGTTTCGCGCTCTATCCGTCTTTGCCCTGTTCGTGGTCCCCACGCAGATAGCGCTCGCGCAATATAGCGATCCTCCCCGCGACACCCGTGCTCCTGACAAGCGTCCCACCGCGGAAGAGATCGCGCATCCTCCCAAGAGCTGGATCGACAAGGATACTGGCCATCGGGTGATACGGCTTACGGACGAGCCCGGCTCCGCCAGCTTTTACTTCAACGTGAACGGCTACACACCTGACGGCAATGAGATGGTCTACACCACGCCGGAAGGCATCTCGGTGCTGAATCTCAAGACCTTCAAGACACGCTCGGTCGTACAGGGCCACGTGCATGCTCTTGTCGTGGGCCATAAGACGCCAAGTATCTTCTACACGAAACCTCTCGCCGGCTCGCCCGAGCCGAAGACGCGGGAAGAGTACATGCGCGCGCCGATGGCGATTTATTCAACCAATATCGACACAGGCGTGACGAAGATGCTGGCCAAGGTTCCTCCACGGGCTACGCTTGTGACCGTCAACGCCGATGAGACGCTGGCTGCGGGCACCTATGAAGAGACCGACCATCCTCAAGGTGAGTATCATTCTTCGACCCAGACAGCGACCAGCCAGACGAGCCCTCTCGACCAGCCTCGTAACAAGGGCGAGATGATGGAGCGGCGGCTTGCGGCCCGGATTCCGCTGGTGCTCTTCACCATCGACCTGACGGGCAATGGCAAAGTAACTCCGCTGCTGCACTCGACCGACTGGGTCAATCATCTGCTCTTCTCGCCCTCCAATCCTCACCTGCTGATGTACTGCCATGAGGGGCCGTGGCAGAAGGTCGATCGCATCTGGACGATCCACACAGACGGCACGCACAACCAACTGATGCACAAGCGAACGATGGCTATGGAGATTGCCGGCCATGAGTTCTGGGGCCTGGATGGCGACACCATCTACTACGATCTGCAGACGCCCAAGGGTGAGGATTTTTGGCTGGCGTCGATCGACCTGAAGAGCGGAGCGCGCACGTGGTATCACATGCAGCGCAATGAGTGGTCCATCCATTTCAACGTCAACAAAGGCGCAACCTTATTCACGGGCGATGGCGGCGATCCTGGTCAGGTGGCGAAGGCGCCGGAGGGCGAATGGATCTATCTTTTCCATCCGGAGCTGATCAAGAATTCTGGGCAGACGAATTCCAGCTTCGTCAATCCTGGCGTACTTCATGCGGAGAAACTCGTGAATATGTCGAAGCACAATTACACGCTGGAGCCAAATGTCAGCTTCACGCCGGACGGAAAGATGGTTATTTTCCGCTCCAACATGTTTGGACCCACGTATGTCTTCGGCGTTGAAGTCGCGAAGGCGAAGTAGAACGCAGGCATCGCCGAGCAATTCGATCCATAGATCGCTGCCAGGGGGTCCCCCTCCCCTGTCTTGCGTCGCTTTCTTTCTAATGAAGGAGTTACAGCAAAATTTTTCTGCAAAATATTGATTCCAGAGATTTAGTGCGCAAAATATCTGGAATGTGGAAGTTGCAGCTATAAGGCAAAATCGATTGGATTTTGCCAGAAGAGAGTTTTTATTTCTTCCCTACTTCTATGATAGCTGCTGCAAACAATTAATGTGCAGCGATTTTAGCCGCGTCTTTATTGGGGATTTGCTGTTTAGGGGCTTGACAAGATTTTCGCGGGGGATATTCACAAGAGAGTGTGGATAAAGTCCGTCCGGTCAGCCGACCGGAAACTCCGCGCCTTCGATCGCGAGGTCGGTGTTGGGAAACTCGCGGCGCGCCTCGGCGAGGATGGCCTCCATCATTGCGTCATTGTGGCCGGGGTCGTGATGAAACAAGACCAGTCTCTTGACGCCCGCATCGCGAGCCACACAGGTGGCCTCCAGCCACGTGCTATGTCCCCAGCCGCGATGGGATTCGATCTCTGACGGGGTGAACTGCGAGTCGTAGAGCAGAAGGTCCGCATCCTTTGCGGTGTGGCGCAGCCGCAGGTCAGCTGCGTCGTTGCCATGCTCGTGATCGGTCGCATAGACGACGCGACGGCCGCCGCTGTCGATGCGATATCCGCAGGCGCCGCCAGGGTGATGCAGAGCGAAGGTTGACACGAGAGCCCCGCCAAGCTCGGAAGGCTCGCCCGTCACCTGATCGAAGTTCATCGTGGCCGCGACCAGGTCGAACTTCATGGGAAAGTAAGGGTCGACCATCTGCCCGCCAAGGATTTGGCGGAGATCTTCGACCGGAGAGCCGGAGTGGAAGGTGACGGTGCTCTCTGCAAGATAGAGAGGAGCGAAGAACGGCAGCCCCTGGAGATGATCCCAATGAAAGTGCGTGAGCAGCAGATGAAGATCGTGCTGCTTGTGAGAGCGGCGCATCAGATCGAAGCCGAGGTTGCGAATGCCGGTCCCGGCATCGAAGATGAGCGATTCGCCGCTGGGCAGCTTTACCTCGACGCAGGATGTATTGCCGCCAACGCCCAGCTTATCGCGTTCCGGAGTGGGCACGGAACCGCGCGCGCCCCAGATGCGCACATGCAGACCGGATCGATTTTGCGGCGATTCGTTCAGAGCCAAGGAGGTCTCTTTCCTGGAAAGCTAACTACTCAGCCGCTCGCCTGTCGGCACTCAGGCGGCAGCACTCAGGGATGCGCCTTGGCGGCATCAGCCTCGGCCAAGACGGTTGTCTGCGGAAGCTGCTCATAGATCTCGCTGCGTGCTTCGTAGAGATCCGACTGGTCGGGATGCTGATTGATCAGTTTCGTATAGGCTGCCACGGCATCGAACCAAAGCCGCTTGTCCATATAAACTTTGGCGCGTGCGAGGGCGGGATCGGGAGCAGAATCAGCATGGGCCAGGGCCGCGGCGATGGAGCTTCGCTCGGCACCATCGATCACCACAAAACCGGCGGTGGCCGGTCCTCCCAGCATGTCGATGGACGGCTGCACCGACCATATATAGTTCGTCCCCGGCGTCAGTGCGGGCGCGCTGCGCGGATACTTCAGGCTCCCCCCAACTACCTTTGTCTGGAGGAGAGGACTGTCGGGAGAAGACGCCAGAGATACCTGGAAGAGATACTCACCCTTGGGATCGTCGGCGCGCCAGAAGAAGGTGGGATGCAGCGTATAGGTCTTGCCGACGTTGGGCGCATAGAGCACAACGTTGCCCAGGCCACGTGACGCGCCGCCTACCTGGTTGGGCGACTTGCCGGCTTTGGGGGCAATATCAAAACCGTCCATTTTGGCGCGGACACGCACCGGATGGGACGCCGCCTGCGCCATGGAGCGTGCGGGCAACATGATCATCGCCCCGAGGATGAATCCCGCTGCCGCGAGACAGCCAAGCATTCCTCGCATTCCAGGCATTCCAGCTTTACACAACATATTCGGCCCCTTTCTCCTGCGAATGAGTTTGAACCGCGACCGCATTCAAATCAATGGTGAACACGGGCACCGGTTCCGACAGTCCAGCTACGGCTGCCAATCCAAGCGACCGGAGTCCTTCAAAGCTATCGCGAACGAACTGATAAGTCGATTCACTAATCAGGATCTCGGTCTTGAACTGCTTGTTGAGGCTCTCGAGGCGTGACGCGAGGTTTACGGTCGAACCGATAACGCTGTACTCCTGGCGGCTCACGGAGCCGATGCTGCCTGCCATGAGGCGCCCCGTGTGCATTCCAATACCAATACGAAGCTTCGGGGTATCGGGATTGCCGGCGTTCTGTTGGTTCAACAGATCGACGCGGCGCAGCATGGCGATGGCGGCGCGCAAGGCCTGCTGGGCGTCCTCGGACACTCCACGGGTAAGCGGCAGGCCGAAGATAATCATCAGACCATCGCCGATGAACTTATTCAGAAATCCGCCATGCTGGCGAATGACCTCATCCATCGCGCTCAGATATTGATTGAGCCAACCGAGCACCTCGGCTGGAGGTTTGCCCGCGCTGATGGCGGTGAAGCTGCGAATATCTGTAAACATCACGGTCGCAAAACGCTCCTCGCCGGCGAGGGAGAGCTCGTTGCGCCTCTCCCAGATGGTGCTGGCGACAGCGGGGTCAACGTAGCTGGAGAAGAGACCCATAAGCTGCTTGCGCTGCGCGCGGGCTTCGCGCGAGACGAGACGTTCGAGAAAGAACTGCAGACCCAGGGTGAGCGGAAGCGTCAGCGCGACAGCGGTCTGGGTTGGTAGAAACGGAAGCCAGTAGCGGGCTCTCGCATACAGCACGAGCGCGGCGACGCAGGCGGCGACGCCGATCAACAGCACACCGAGGACGCCCCATCCGGTGCGATAGATCAACAGGAGAAAGGCCGCCAGCCAGGCGAGGAGAACAGCAACCACCCACAGCACAGCGGGCGGCGCGGGCTGCACGACCGTGCCCTCGAGCAGACTGCGAATCGTGGCCGCATGGACCTGCGTGCCCGGCACTCGATAGCGCTCGCCGTCTGAATCTGCGGACCGGTACAACGGAGTGAAGTGACGGTCGCGCGCCGCGTCGTTGGACTGACCGATGAGCACGAGCTTGCCGGCGAAGGTGCCGGGGGCGACCTGGCCGGCCAGCAGCTTCCACGCAGGAATCTGCTGGGCGGGCTCGCGGCCCCAGGAGCCGATCAGGATGGTCTTCCGCGCGGGATGCGAGTACGGAACCAGATGTCCGTTGAAGCGCGCGTGGCGAGCGTCGACCGGCTGGATCGGCGTTCCGGTGTACTGTTGGGCGAGCGTCAGCGCAAAGGAGAGCGAGGGCGGATTTCCCGCAGCGAAGAGATCGGCCTGGCGGATATAGCCGTCGGCATCGATGGGCAGATTGCCGAAGGCGTAGCCCATGGCGCCGGGTGTGCCGTCGATGCAGAAGCTCGTGGCCGCGCCGGGCTGCTCGGGCTTGCAGAAGACAGGAAGCGGCGTGACCGGCGGAAGCACGCCGACCGAACTCTGGCTGACGAGGACAACATTGCCGGCCGCGGTCAGGGCTGCCTGCATGGCCTTGTCCTCGGCCTCCGAACGAGCCTCGGAGAGATAGATATCCATACCGATGACGCGCGGCTTCTGCGCGGCGATGGCTGACACGACCTGAGCGATGGTCGATCGTGGAATTGGATACTTGCCGATCCGCGCGAAGGTCTGCTCGTCGAAGTCCACAAAGAGAATGTCGTGCGACGGCGGCGAGAGGCCCGCATGAATAATCGTGAAATCGTAGGTCCAGGAGTTGAGGTCGCTGAAGGAGGTGGTCCGCGAGATCAGAAAAGCGAGTCCTGTAGCGACCGCAGCAATGGCCACGGCTTGCCAGATGGCAGTCAACAGGCGACGAAGCCGGATTGCGGAAGATGCCATCGGTGTGACGCCATCATAGCTCTCTGACCGGGCCCGGCCTAGATCGAAGTCTGGTTCGGATTCAGCCTGACTGTCGTAATCTGTTGGCGAGCTTCCGGCTAACGATGTTTTCCTCCGCCAAAACGTCCTGCGTGCTGCGTGCGAGTCTGCGTGCGGGACGGGGCATGGGTCTGGGCATCGTTCTGGGCATCGTTGTGTGCATGGCTGTGTGCTCCTGCGGGACTGCCGTCAATTCGTCGGCCGTGCCACCGTACACGCCGGGCACCGCCGACAACGTGCTGACGCAGGCTGAGGTCGACTCGATCGTTAAGGCCGCGGCGGCCAGCGTGAATGGGCCGCTGGTCATCGCTGTCAGCGATCGGCGCGGACAGATTCTCGCGGTCTATAGCAAGGCGGGAGCGCCGGCGACGTCGCTCGGCAACTTCAGCACGGTTGAGCCGGCGGACGAGCTCGCCGCGGCGCTGGCGCGTACTGCTGCCTATTTTTCCAACGACCAGGCGCCGATCGGATCGCGCACCGTCCGCTTCCTCAGCGGCATCCACTTTCCTCCGGGCGTCGGCGACACGGCGGCCGCTCCGCTGTACGGCATCGAAAACACCAATCGCGGATGCAGCTTCAACACGACCTATCTGCCCGGCCAGAATCTTCCGGTGCCAACGCTGCTGCACAGCGCGTCGCCGGGGTTGGGCATGGTGACGGGCAAGGCCGACCTCGCCGACTCCGACGCCGCCGCCGTGAACCCGGGAGGCGTGCCGATCTTCAAGAACAATCGCGTGGCCGGAGGCATTGGGGTGGTGGCCGCCGCGGGGACACCCAACTACAACGCCATCGTCGAGTACGCCGCTGTCGCGGGGACGGTGGGCAATGGCTTCGCTCCTACGGTTCCCTACCCGGGCGCGGTTGTGGTCAACGGCGTCACGTTGCCTTTTGTGGATCAGACCACGCTGCCTGCGAGCGCCAGCGCTGGCACGGCGGACGGCGCTTACTCGCTAGGGCCCGTCGCCGGCAGTGGTGCGGCGCCGGAGGGCGATCTCATCGCTGAGCGTGGAAGCACGTTGGGTGGCCTGAGCCTCGCACAGGTGCAGCAGATCGTCGCCAATACGGTCGCGACTGCAAACCTGACTCGCGCCGCGATCCGGCTGCCGGTGGGCTCGCGGGGGCGATTCGTCATAGCCATCGCCGACCTCGACGGCAGTCTGCTGGCTCTCTATCGCATGCCGGACGCCACGATGTTCAGCGTTGACGTCGCTGTGGCCAAGTCGCGGAATGTTGTCTATTTCAGCGGATCGCCCAATCCAGCGGACCTGCCCGGCGTGCCAGCGGGAATGGCGGTGACCAATCGGACCATCGGGTTTGGCGCGCAGCCGCTCTATCCTTCGGGCATCGACGGCACATCGCCGGGGCCGTTCTTCAACCTCTTTGTTAATGACGTCGCGCATCCTTGCACGCAGGGATCGCAGGCTGCCAACGCCAATCAGAGCGGCGTGGTCTTCTTCCCCGGCAGCCTGCCTCTTTATGCCGGCGGCAAACTGGTGGGAGGCCTGGGCGTCTCAGGCGATGGCGTCGATCAGGACGACTATGCTGCGGCCGGCGGAGCGGCCGGCTTCGACGCGCCCGCAAACATCCGCGCCGATCAGATCATGCTGCGGAGTGTACGTCTTCCCTACCAGAAGTTTCCTGCCGACCCCACGGACTAGCCTCTGCCGCACACGCGAATGCGCTAGCGGAGCGTAGCCGCTACAGCGTGCAGGCTGGCCGCGAACTGCGGAGCGTTGTAGTTGGAAGGATTCTTTACCTGCGCGAACATGCGATCGATCGCCGCGCGGGTGGCGGGGTTCGGGCTTCCGGCTTTGGCGCTGGCGATGTACAGGGAGTCCACGGTCATGGTCGCCTGCTCGGCCGTGCGCTCGCCCTGGCGCGAGATGAGATCGCTGTCCTCGGCGATGCTGCGCAACAGCCGCTGCGCGCGCGCGCGATCATACTGCGCCGCATTCACCTCGCCGACCAGCTTGTCCGCCAGCCTCGCCGCTCTGCGCGCGGACGACTCCACCAAGGCGCGATCTGGACTCATGCTGGTCACGAGTCCAGCAACCTGAGTCACCGCGGCTTCCAGCTCCTGGCTGGTGGCCGGATCGATCTCCCGGGCAAAGTGCCGGAAGAGCGCATAGCGCGCCAGGTTATAAGAGGGGTCGCCAGGCAGATGCCCGTCGTAGCCTTCCTTCTGCCGCCAGCTTAGCGGACCGGTGAGGTCATGGTGGCAGGAGATGCAGTCCATCTCGCTGAACTCCGGCCAGTGGCCCGAGTGGGCGCGCCGCGCCAGGCGGAGCATGCTGTCACGCAACTGCACGGCCTGGCCCACGCCCCAGGCGCGCATGCCAAAGAGCGGATCGGCCGACTTCTCCACCCAGTGCGGCGGCTCAACCGCGGTAAAGGAGTCGAGCTCAAAGGTGAGATCCGGATGACCGGCGGCAATCATCTGGTGGTCGACCGACATCCCGGGCGCGCCCAGGTGGCAGGTCAGGCAATGCTCGCTGCGCACGGGCAGACTCTGGTTGTCGACAAGCCCGAGTTTCACCATGTCCTCATGTTTCGCGGTCGGCTGGATGTGCGGCCCCAGCCATCCGGACGCGGGACCGTGACAGCTTTCGCAGCTCACTCCCTCGGCGATATCGAAGACGCGCGCGCGGTGGGCCGGGTCGGCATCGACGGCATGGCAGACGAGGCACTGATGCGCCTTCTCCGCGGGACCAATCTTCAGAATCGCCGACATCTGCCGTCCCAGCGGCTCGGTGAGCGCGGTGTAGGCGTGAGCATGTTTATCCTGCGTGACCCAGGTGCTGTACTCGTTCTGCAGGACCTTCGTAACGGTATGCGGCTGGATGCCCCCGTGACACGCCGACGCCGCGCAGGAGCCGGGGCCGACATATTTTCCTACAGGCGTCATCTGTGCGGACTCAGCGGACTCAGCCCGTTGCAGGAGGGCGCGCACATGCTCGGGCAGCGGAGCAGAGCGCTGCGCGCGCGCACCCGCCGACAGAGCCAGCAGCACGGCCATCAGATCGATCATCTTCATTCTCGGCGACATGCGCGGCTTCATTCGCAGGACAGTTTCGGGAATAGAAATCGTTGCGACCTACACTACCTTGCATCGCGCTGAACTTCAATCACCAAACGCTGTACCTCTGCGCTACATTCACTGGACTCGTGCCCGGCGGTCTGCTAAAGTTCGGCGCAAAGCCAAATTACATACTCAGGCTTGCGAACGCGCGGAGCGCTTATGTTGGGTCAACCTGAAGTGCTCGTTTCGCTGGAGCCGGGCCGCCAAAAACTCGGTGTATTTGAAGACCTGCGGCAGGTTCAGGAGAGCCTCGGATTTGTCTCCGCCAAAGAGATTACACGGATTGCGGAGCGGCGTGGCGTCGCCATCAAAGATGTCCACACGGTAGCCAGCTTCTATCCGCACTTCCGCCTCAAGCCGCCGGTCCGCGTGGACGTCCGGGTGTGTGATGACATGAGCTGCCATCTCAACGGTTCGCGGCAGCTTCGGCTCGCGCTCGAACATCAGTACGCCTCTGCGCCGGAGATGGTGCAGGTACGCGATATCTCCTGCGTGGGCCGCTGCGACCATGCGCCTATCGTCAGCATTAACGAACATTATGTCGAAGGCGTCGACTTCGGGTCTGTCGTTCGGCGGATCGATAAGGAGGTGCTGACGCCTCGCGCGGAGGGCCACAGTGCGCCGCCGCGCAGCCCGGAGGAACGTGGCCTCACGCTGCAGTGCGACCCTTATCGCTCGCGCGACGATCAGTACGGCATCTACAGGCGGTTAATTGCTGAGCGCAATTTCGACGAGACACTGGCAGTCCTCAAGCAGGGAGAGCTGCGCGGCATGGGGGGCGCAGGCTTTCCTACCTACATCAAGTGGGAGGGCGCGCGGAAGTCCGCCGGCCCGGAGAAGTTCGTGATCTGCAACGCCGATGAGAGCGAGCCCGGGACGATCAAGGACCGCTTCATCCTCCAGTACCTTCCGCACATGGTCTTTGAAGGCATGATGATCGCCGGTGCGATCGTGGGCGCGCAAAAAGGCTACCTGTACATCCGCCACGAATATGAATTGCAGACTGAGGTGCTCGAGAAGGAGCTGGCCCGCATTCGCTCGCTGGGCCTGATGGGCCGCAACATTCTTGGCTCGGGCATCGACTTCGACCTCGAGGTCTTTGTCAGTCCCGGCGGCTACATCTGCGGCGAAGAGACGGCCCTGATGGAAGCTATCCAGGGTAACCGCGCGGAGCCGCGCAACAAGCCGCCGCGCACCGTGAACTCCGGCCTATGGGGCAAGCCGACCGCGCTCAATAATGTTGAGACGTTTACTTTCGCGACTACCATTCTCGGCAAAGGAAGCGACTGGTATCACGACTTCGGGCGCGCGGGTTCTCCCGGCGTGAAGTTCGTCGGCGTCACCGGCAATGTGCAGCGTCCCGGAATCTTCGAGGTGCCGATGGGCATCAGCTATCGCGAGCTTATCGAAGGCCATGCAGGCGGCGCGCCAGAGGGCCGCGAGATTGTCGGCTTCGCACCTTCGGGGCCGTCGTCGGGCTATCTGCCGGCTTCGTTATTGGATACGCCGCTGGATTGGGACAAGGTGAAGGCGCTGCAGTCGATGCTCGGCTCGGGCGCCGTCGTGGTTGTGGACGACAGTGGATGCATGCTCGACATGGCCCTGGTCGCGGTGCGGTTCTACCGCAACGAGAGCTGCGGTAAGTGCTCTCCCTGCCGCATCGGCACGCAGAAACTTGTAGATCTACTTGAGAACTGGACGCAGGGGAAGGTTGGCGCCGGGGATATGGATCTGCTGCGCGATCTGTCCGCGGTACTGCGCACGGCGTCTCTGTGCGGGCTGGGGCAGATCGCGCCCGCGCCTATCCAGTCGGTGATGAAGCATTTCCCCGATCTGATGCGCGAGCACCTGGAGCAGCGCCACTGCCGCGCCGGTGTCTGCTTCCGCGGAGAGAGCGTATGAGCGAGCACGAGATGATGACGCTTACGATCGACGACCACGAGGTTACCGTCCCGCACGGGACCACGGTCTTCGATGCGGCGCGGCTCGCCGGCATTGCGATCCCGACTCTCTGTCATCAGCAGAACCAGACTCCCGTGGGGGCCTGCCGCATCTGCCTGTGCGATGTGGGCGAGCGCGCCTTGCAGGCGGCCTGCGTCTTCAAAGCCGAACCGGGCATGGTCATCAAGACCGATTCCGAACCCATCAGGGCGGTACGCAAGACGCTCTACGAGCTGATGCTGAGCGACCACCCCTCGCCCTGCCTGCGCCAGCGGCAGAGCGGCGACTGCGAGCTGGAGACGCAGGCCGCGCACGCCGGCATACTCCCCGAGCAAGTCCGCTTCCGGCAGCGGGCTGTGCCGGTGATGTCAGAGGACGACTCGTCGCTCTCCATCCACGTTGACTACGCGGCCTGCATCCTCTGCGACCGCTGCATCCGCGGGTGCTCGGAGATTCGCCACAACAATGTCATCGCGCGGCAAGGCAAAGGCTATTTCACGACCATCGCGTTCGATGCCAACGAACCGATGGGCAACTCCAGCTGCGTCTCCTGCGGCGAGTGCATGGTGAGCTGCCCAACTGGCGCGCTGACCAACAAGAAGATCGTCGGCCAGAATCTGCTGGAGCAGGAGGGCAGCTCCAACGTCTACTCCGTCGAAACCGAAGACCTGCTCGCGCTGCCGATCTTCAAGGGGGTCTCGGGTACCTTCCTCGAGTTGAACAAAGGCGCGGTCGTCAAACGCATCTATCGCGCCGGCGAGGTCATCGTACGCGAGGGCGAGAACGGATCGACCGCCTTCTACATCCTGGAAGGCGAGTGCGATGTTCTGCTGGGCTCGCCGCGCGCGCATGTGTCCACACACGACCAGCCTGCGGGGTTGCTCTCCAAGATGCGCAGCGTGCTGATGCCGCAGCGCAACGAGAGGCGCGCGGAGGACAAACCGCAGCCCACGCACATCCGCATCGATGCTCCCGTCGATCTTCCCTATGACAATCCCATTGCGCAGCTCGGCGCGGGCGATCTCTTCGGCGAGATGACCTGCATGAGCTTCTATCCGCGCTCGGCCACCGTGCGTGCGAAGACAGAATGCGTGATGCTAGAGATGCTGCGCAATGTGCTCGACGTGATGCAGAAGAACAAGACCTTCCGCGCCCAGCTCGAGGCCAACTATCGCGGCCGCGCGCTGTCCACGCATCTGCGCAGCGTTCCCATCTTTGCGGGGGTCAGCGAGGACTTCGTCGATCTGCTGCGCGAGCGCGTCGAGTTAGTACGCTATGCGCCCGGCCAGGTCATCTGCCAGGAGGGCGATCCGGCCGACGCCTTCTACCTCATCCGCATCGGCTTCGTGCGGGTAAGCCAGATGCGCAACGACGAGGAGATGGTGCTGGCCTACCTGCCGCGTGGCGGCTACTTCGGCGAGATGGGACTGCTTCGCTCGATTCCGCGCACGGCTACCTGCACCGCGCTCGATCATGTGGAGGCGGTTCGCATCCACGCGCCCGACTTCCACGAGATGCTGGAGCGCTTCCCTGCTGTTCGCCGCGAGATCGAGAACGTCGCCCGGCAGCGCGATCGCGAGAATACGGCGCAACTGCAACGCCGCACCGCGCAGACTTCGACACAGCCCTTGCATCAGTTCCTGGCGCAAGGCCTGATGGACGCGCAGAGCCTGCTCATCCTCGATCTCGAAAAGTGCACCCGATGCGATCAATGCGTGAAGGCCTGTGCCGATGCGCACGATGGCGTCACACGGCTGCTTCGCGATGGTGTGCGCTTCGACAAGTATCTCGTCGCCACCTCCTGCCGCCAGTGCCGCGATCCGCTCTGCATGGTAGGCTGTCCGGTTGGCTCGATCCGGCGACGCAACTCGCTCGAGGTGATCATCGAAGACTGGTGTGTTGGGTGCGGTCTTTGCGCCAGCAACTGTCCCTACGGCAACATCACGGTGCACGAGTTCGATCGCGACGGCAAAGACGCCGGCGACCACGGCCACATCCGCAAAGCGACCTCTTGCGATCTCTGTACCGATCTGGCCGAGCCAAGTTGCGTCTACGCCTGTCCGCACGATGCGGCCCATCGGGTTAACCCGACCGAATTCTTCGCCAAGATGCTGGGACAAGATCTGAATGAGGTGGCGAAGTAAATGAGGATCGACGCCACTCACAAACCCTGGCTGTGGTTCACTCTCGTAGCGATCGCCGTGTCAGCCATAGCCTACGTCACCTATGCGCAGCATACGGGCACAAGTGGCGGCGGGACTTCGCTGGGCCTGGTCTTCGGCAGCCTCGCGCTGGCGTGCATGATCTTCGCCGCCCTGCTCAGCTTGCGCAAGCGTTTTCCCATTTGGCGCATCGGGCGCACTCGCCTGTGGCTGAAGGCTCATCTGTGGCTGGGATTTCTAGCACTTCCGCTGGTGCTGTTCCACGCCGCCTTTCACGCGCGCGGCCTGCTCGCGCTCATCCTTCTCTTGCTGACAATCGTCGTCGTAGCCAGCGGCATCTTCGGCGCTTGGCTTCAACACACACTTCCGTCAAGAATGTTTCGCGAGGTGCCCTACGAGACCATCTACGACCAGATCGATGTCATTCGTGCGCAGTTGGCCGACGAAGCCGCGCGCCACGCCGCAGACGTAACCCAACGGCTTGCGCCCGCCCGCGGAGCCGGCGCGACTGTTGTGCTCACCATGCTCACCGTGCCGGAACTGGGCGATGAGGTTGCGGCCTTCGACAACTTCTATCAATCGCAGGCCGCACCGTATCTCCGCGCTGACCGTCGCGCAGCGAAGCAGATGGAGCTTTTTGATCGCGAGGCCGCGCGGCAGCAATTCGAGAGCTACCGCAAACTGTTTCCGCAGTCCGCATGGCCGGCGATCGAGTCGCTCGAAGACATCTGCGAAGAGAAACGCGAGCTCGATCATCAGATACACCTGCACCATTGGCTGCACAGCTGGCTGCTAATCCATCTGCCGTTGTCGGCTGCACTGCTGGTGCTCGCGTGCATCCACGCCGTTATCGCTTTGCACTATTAGCGCGCTGAAAAGGAAGGAGGTCCGGGTTGGCCGTTCGCAAGCGCACGTCGAAGTCAGTTGCCAAGCGCCACAACCTCGACTACTTCAAAAAGGGATCGCCGATCCGTCTCTGGCAATGGCGTCTGGTCGCGGTTGCGCTTGGTGTTGCCGTTGTATGGATCGGCCTCTCGTCCTGGCATAGCGCGAATGCGTTTTCCGCCGGCCCCATCTCTGCGCAGCACGCAATCTTCGGCCAGCGCTGCGAGGTCTGTCACAGGCCGTTGATTGCAGGCGCAGGCTGGCTGCCCGTCATCGGCGCACGCCGCACGGTGCCCGACAGCGCCTGCTTGAGCTGCCATCAAGTAGGCGCTCATCACGCCGATGTCGCCGGTGCAAAAGCCGCCTGCAGCAGTTGTCACATTGAGCACGCGGGGGCGATGCATCTGGCCGCCACTCCCGTGCGCGGATGCACGCAATGCCACGCCAACCTCGAAATAACGGGACGGCCGCCGCGGGTTGCCACGCATATCGTCTCCTTCACAAAGGGCCATCCAGACTTTCGCCTTCTGCCTACGGCATCGGCCGCGGAACGCGAAGCCGCCTTTGGACTGAAATTTAATCACGCCGAGCATATGCAGGCCGGCCTCAGCAAACCTGATGGCTCCAAGACGACGTTGCAGTGCGCGAGCTGTCATACACTGAGCGATTTCGGCGAGCGCGGCACGGCGCAGAGTGGCCGCATGGTCACGGTCGATTTCGACCGCTCCTGCCGATCTTGTCACTCGCTCGACTTTGACGCGCGCGTTCACGAGCAGGCCCCGCACACCTTCGCGCCTGCCGTCCTGCAGTTTGTGCAGCAGAAGATGTCTGCCGTCGCGCCCGGCGACCAGGCTGCGCTGATAAGAGCCGAGACCATCGTCTTTCGCGAGAAGTGCTCGCTGTGCCACACCGTCTCCGGAGCGCAAGAGCTTCCGCATGCAGTGAACACCAACTTTGAAGCTCCTCAGGTGACGGCGTTCACGCAGCCCGAACAGTTCTTCTCCGAGTCCGTTTTCAACCACTCGGCTCATTCGGCTGTGCAGTGCGTCGAGTGCCATGCCGCGGCGCTCACAAGCAATAGCGGCAAGGATGTCCTGTTGCCCGGCATCGCCACCTGCCAGCGCTGCCATGACGGCATGAGCAACCCGCAAGGCACGCTGCCCAGCGGACACGCCGAAAGCGGATGTGCGCTGTGCCACCTCTATCACGAAGGCGGACGCCAGCACGCCGACAACAGGCAGCCTGCGTTCCGTATCGACGATCTCGCACCGTCACGCTAACGTGCTGCACGCGCTCCCGCCTGGCTTCTATTTGACGGGGGCCCCGGGGGCTCATCGGTAACGGTGTAAAGCCCGCCCGCCCGCATATACATTCGCCGCATCTCTTCATAGTTGAACGGCCGCGCTCCACGCCTGCCGAAGACCGCCAGTTGATTTCCGTCCTCATCCACGGCGCGGTCGCGATCGACGCCCTTCGAGATCGCAAGCGCAGGGCCGTTCATCTTGCGCGTAGCAATCAGTTCCGGCACCGGCTGGGGACTGAAGCCGTAGAAGTTACGCTGCGTCTCGGGTGAAAACAGCTGCACAATCCGCATACCATTGTGTCCATCGGCCACGAACGCAAACTGGCTGGAGCTGACCATTCCAATCTTCAGATCGTTAACGTCGTTCAAGGCGCCGCCGGCGTTGAACATCTGGGCCAGCTTCGCATGCTCGGGCCGCTCCACATCCACAATCCCAATCCCATCCTTGCCGGCCGAGACGTACGCATAGGTGCGTGCGACGTAGATGTTGCGCGCGTCGGCAAACGGAACCACCGGACCGACACGATGCAGCTTCGCAGGCTCAGTTACGTCGAACACCTTCAGGCCATCCGCATCCACTACAAACGCATACCGGAACTGCACAGCCACGCCGCGTCCACCGTGCACCTCGGTCGATTCGGCGATTATCTTCGGATGCAGGGGGTCCGCGAGCTCGACCACGATCAGTCCGCGATCCGCCAGGATGTAAGCCTTCGTTCCCGCAATCGTGATCCGCCGAGCGCCATTGAGCGCGCCGCCCGGATTGAACGTCACGGCCCTGCGCAGAAAATTGTTGCGCGGGTTTCCATCCAGCAGAGTTCCTACGCCCTTCTTTGGGTCGCCAATGACGATCAAGCCTTCATATTTATCCGTGACGTACAGAAACGCATAGAGCGGCGAGATCGACTGCTCCTCATTTACCGCCAGCGGCTTGCGCAGAGGATCGAGCGCAAGCGTGGAGGGAGAAGCCACTGAAGTCGCAAACTTTGTCGGCACATAAAAGCGCTGTCCGAGCGGGGATACGGGCGCCGTGATGACTCGCTGCGACTCATCCTTTACATCGACGTCGGCTACATCGAAGGCGCGAAAACCGCCCTTGCCCATTGCAGCGTACACGTACTCTCCGCGCAATTGCACGTCGAGAACCTCATCTCCGCGATGTTCATAGGCCGTCTTCAGCAGCCGGCCGCCAGCAACAAACTTTGCAAAGTCATCCGGATACGCAATCTTCTGAAAGTCGCTGCCGAAGATGGTGGGCGGCTCGGTGCTTTCCGCAACGGGAACGGCAGAAAATCCACGCTCGCCATTGGCAACGTAGATGTACTTGCCCATGAAGTTCACGAAGTTCGTTCCCTGAATCAGCAACTGCGCCATCCACGCGTTGTTGTCGCCCGCAGCCGATACATGGCAATCGGTGCATGTTTTGGTCTCGCGCGCACGCACTGTGTGGGGAACATAGGTGCTGAACGCTTCCCCGCTGAACCCGGGAGCAGAGACCGTCTGCTGGGTCTGATAGAGCCAGTTGCGATTCGCATTCTGCGAACTAACAATGATGGCGCACGCCGAGCGCACGGGAGAGATCTTGTTTTCCGTCACCGTCCCATCGATGCCCAGCATGTAGACGTCATTGCGCAACACCTGGAAGTCATAGTTGGTCCAGTTGCGCGACAAGCCACCTTCGTTGTGCAGGTTGGGTGTGCGCTGGTTCGCCGCCATGGAGAGATGACAGCCGAAGCAGGACGTTGTCCACGCCGAGTGACAGCTCTGACATGTCATCCTCTGATCGCTGTGCGCCAGCTTCTGCATGGCATCGGTGTGTCCCCATGTAACGCCATCCACCTGCAGGGTCTTTGCCAGCCGCGACTTCCAGTTGTAGTGCTCATTGCCGGGCGTGATGGTGTCAATTGTCTGCACGACCTCCCATTCCTTGTGTTGATACACATTGGAACGCTGGTAGAGCTTCCCTTCCCGCCGGTAAAAACGCGCCTGCTTCCAGGGCGTGCGCAACCGCAAAAGATTTGAAGACACATCGCCCGCCGAGGCGGGCCCGCTGGTGGTCAGCGTCGCTTTATGATCGATGGTTCCGTGGCAGTCGATGCACCCGATCTCCACAGCGTTGCGCGTCTCGCCGTAGAGCTTGCCGTTTCCATGCACATCCTGGGTAAAGTGGCAGTCGATGCACTGCATGCTCTTTTCGAGATGAATGTCGTCCAAGTGGACCTCTTTGCCGCGCAGGTCAGGGTCGTCCGGCAAAATGATCTTGTCGGTCGCATCCAGCAGATTTCCGTGCCGGTCGCGCTTGAACACCGCACGGAAGACCCAACCATGAGAGTGGAAGTCGCCGAACTGCGTATCCTTCAGCTTCGCATTGAACGCAGGCGTGCCAATCTGCTCAAGAAACGCCGGGTTGGACCACAGGCCGCGCGGTGCGGAGCCTTCAGGGTTGCGCATCCGCACATCATGAATCTCCTGATCCGACGGGTTGTGCTGTTGCTTGGGGTACATGGCCTGCGCATCAGCTTCGTTGTCCCACCAGGTGTAGCCGTAATACGTAGCCACCATGTTCGTGCCCGGGTGGATATGGCAGGTCATGCATTGCGAGGACGGAATTTTTTTGGTGAAGCTATGCTCGAGCGGATGCGCGCTCTCCGATTTGTTGATCGCCTCATCTCCACTGATGCTGTGCCCCTCGTTGCCATCCTTTGCTATGTCCGCCGAGTGCAGCGGATCGCGATCGTTCGCATAGAGCACATGGCAGGCAGTGCATCCGGAGCCGCGATAGTCGCCGGCCTGATCGTTGGTTCCTGGAAACGAAAGCATCGGGTCCATCAGGCGAGTCTTCTGCAATCCCAGGAATACTGGATCCGTGCGGAGTCCAGTGCCAAGTCCACGATCGCTCAACTTCAGGTCCGGCTTGCCGGGCTCGTCCTCGCGGTTGGGTTTGCCAATCTCTGAGCGCTTCTCGCCGCCTCGCTCGAAGACCCGCAGCATGTTGCCCGGCTGCGAGACCTCCCACCGTTGCAAGGGATCGAGATATGGCAGTACGCCTTTGGTGCGCGTCTCCTCCGGCGTTGGCGGCGGAAATGTACGCAACCGCACAGATTTGCCGTCACTGTCATAGGCCTCGCCGAAGCGCGCATCCTTCAGCGGATACGCTCCATTGTTGTAGAGGCCCGCCTCCCAAAGCATCGCCCCATGCGTCATCATGCTTGATTGCACATCGCGCGTCTCGTTTGCATGACAGGAGCCACATGTCTCACGCGCAACGCGCAGATCGCCGGGATTGACGAAGCGTATGAACTCGTAGCTCTCTTTCAGCCATCGCGTATAGACGCGCACAGGATGCCCACCGCGTGCGAGATCCTCCGCAAACAACGGTTGCACATGCGCCCGCCGCTCCGCAATCGCATAGGCGCCCGATCCTTTTACACCTTCGCGCTGCACGGCAGCATCGCCGCCATGGCAGTCCGTACAACCGAGCATCACCGTGTCCTCGTTGTGCATGTTGGTGTGCTCGATGCCAACGTGACAGGAGAGGCAGCCGGCGCTTGCCGCAGTCGTCTCGGTTTGCGATTCACCGCGACGAGCGACGGGCCGCACCATCGCGCGGATTGGCAGCTTGTTCACCGTCTTCAGACTCATACGTGGCAGAGTTTTTTGTAGACTGCGCGCACTACTCTCTGCTGCCACCTGTCGCAGACGCAGCGCACTGGCTCCAGCCAGAATCAACGAGCACGCCATCACAACCCACACGGCACGAAGAAGCGTTCGCTGCGATGGAGGCTGCGTTCGTAATGGGCGGAAGAGCGACATCAGAGAGTGTCTCATCGTACCTAAAACTGGAACTTGATCCGCACGAATAGTGAGAAGAGCGTCTGACTTGTATAAATCTGACGCAGCCCAGAGCTCGGCACCAGAGCCGTCGCTCCCGCATGAACGACGACATTGTCCGAAAGAAACGGCCGGTAGATGCCGCCAATCCCCATATCAGTTCCAATCGTCCGCGGAACGCGATTCTGCTGGAGCAGGAAGTCGATCGATTGCGTGCGCGCAAACTGAAGGAAGTTCACATTGCCGACGATCTTGAGCGTCGGCAACACATTCGCGTCGAAGCCAGCGTTGTATAGTTGCAGTCCCGGATTCACGAAGTTGGACTGGCCCTCGTCCTTGCTCGAACGCAGATCGGGAAGGAAGCTGTCGGGCGCGGTCAGGGCGACACCTGCGCGCGTCAAGGGAATTCCCTCGCGATTGAAGAAGCTGAACTCGCCTCCCGCAAATGCGACGCCGTTGACTATCGAGCTGAAGCCGCGCGCCTCTCCGTCCCGCGGTGTGTTATCGCCGGAAGCGAAGAGGGCGGACACACGAAACCGCAGCCAGTCATAGTCGCGTGAGAGTTCCACCGCGGCTAGCTGTGCGTTGATGCTGGTTCGCTTCGCGGCGAGCTGGTTATACTCATCCTCGCCCAGCACCTGATAGAAGGCGTGGTTCAGATTCAATCGGCCGATGTGCCCGTCGCCGGCCCAGCCGAAGTAGTCCGCGTCAACGCGATGACGCACCACATTACCTATCGGCGCGGGGCGCACCAGGAATCCGTTGTCGTCGTGGTGGACGCCGCCATCGTCGCGCACAAAGTGATAACTGAACTCGGTCGTATAGCCCTTGGCAAAGAAATCCTGAATGTAGATATTTGCCAGAGCGATCTCGCGCCCGCGCCGGTCAAATGTATTCAGGCCACTGTTTGTATTCTTCTCCAGCAGATCGAACCCGGCGATGTTGTACTGAATCCGGTTCGAGCGCAGATTCCCGAAGAGGCGCAGACCCGGCTGCTCATCCGCAAAGATGAACCCGCGAAAATCGCTGACAAAACTTTGAATGCCTGCGCGAAGATTCGCGAAGTCGTAGTCCGGTCCGAAGTCGTGCAGCTTCACCTCGGCGAACGCCTCCTGCAGTCCGACGTGACCGTCCAGGCGCGTCGTACCCTCGCGCACATCGGGGCCGACTGCTCCCACCTCACGAGCGGCGAGGTAGTTGATGCTGGCGGCGGGCGTCACGCGAATGCGCCAATCCACGGGGCGGAAGGCAGCCGTATCGCCGTGAAAGAGATCGAATGTCATTCGAAACGTCTGATCGAGGAAAAACTGGCCGCCGCGTCCGAAGAAACCATACTCGCCCGGCTCTGCCGTCGATTCGTCGGAAGGCACAGGCAGGCGGCGCCCATCCATCGCTGTAATGCTGTCGCCCGTGAATGCAAAGAAGGTCTTGCCGAACAACGGATAGTCGGCCTTCAACTTGTTGCGGTTGAACGGGTCATACCAGTGGCCAAGCACATACGGCGTCTCGGCATCGGGGTAGCGATGATAGTTGGGCATCGGCAGATCCCAGCGGTCGCGTTGCGGTTGCTCGACCTCGGACTCAGGCGGCAGCGGAACCTCCTTGGGCACAACGACCGCGCCCTCCGCATCGGGACGGCGACTCAACTCACGATAGCCGGAGGCCGTCAGCGTCTCCGCCGGACTCTGCGGCAGCGCGGAGCCATACTGCGTGGGAACAACCGGCAGATGCACTTCAACCGAAAGCACCTCACCCGGATTTACCTTGACGGCCTGCCGTCGCACGGCCGCTCCGTTGGCGCGGGTGAGCACGAGGTCATACGTTCCCGGCGCCACATGCAGCAGGCGAAAGATGCCATCACCCGAAGATATGACCGCCGAGCCACTCGCAACACCGGATGGCTTCTGCAGCCGCACGCTCACGCCCGGCAACGGTAGTCCCGTGTCATCGAAGACAATTCCCTGCAGAGCGCCGAATCGCTCCACAGCCTGATGAGGAACGCGCTGCTGCGGCGGTGCGCTCTGCTGCATGTGCACAGAAGAGGCGGCGGGTGCAGCCTGCGGTACGGCTTGCGCGCAGCTCACCTTGACCGCGAGCGGGAACAGGGCCAGCAGCGCCAACCGTCCGAAGTTTGCCAGGCGTACAGATCGCATCATCACCGCGAAAGATATGTGGGACTCAGCCTACCTTTCAGAGCGCCTGACTGCAATCGATCTTCTGCAATGCCCTTCTCTTCGCGCATCGAACTGGATGCGCGTTCCCGGCTCCAACGGAAAGGCCAACGCTGCTACACTTCCCCACATGAACGAGCCTGACGAAGTCGCTTTACCGGATTCCGGGGAGGCCGCCTCGGCCGCCGATCCGTCTCGGCCCGTATTCATCTTCGACACCCGGCTCAATTTTCTCTACCACGTCGTCGAGGACACCCAGAACACGATCCGCTTTCTCGACACCAAAGCCGCCTTCTGCGTCACCCTGCTGAGCGGAATGACGGCCGTCGCCCTACAGCATCCTCAGAGCAGCCAAGGTGCGCACGTCCTGCTGGGTTTTTTCCTCGCCGTGGTCGTCGTTGCCGTTCTGGTCAATCTTCGAGTCATCTTTCCGGTGATTCGAGCGTCCCATCCGACAGCCACCGCTCCGGTCGAACCCAAGTTCTACATCGGCCATAACAAGGCCCATCACTGGCTGCTCCACACGGTAGCCAATCCTGTCGACGATGTCCTCAGCGAGACTCACTCCGGCTACGTCAACAAGGTTGCCCATGCGACCGACACCGACCTGGTGGTCTCGATGTCCGACACCGTGCTGAAGCTCGCGCTCATCCGACAGGTCAAGAGCGACCGTCTCCACGCGGCCATGTTCTGTCTTATGGCGGCGGTGTTGCTCTTCGCGGCGGTCGTGCTCGCTTGAGACGGTGGTACGCACATTAGTGCATCTGGGTCAGCACTGAATCGATATTCTGAACATACTTGCGCGCCCGGCCTGCCTCGTTCGTATCCGGGTTGGCGGCAATCACCGCATCGAAGTGCTGCTTGGCCGCGGCCAGATATCCAAGCTGGTTGGCCTGGTTGAACTTCTCCGCGTAGATCAAACCCAGGCGGTAGTTAGCAAACAGATCGTCCGGCATATAACTCAGCGCGACCTGGCAATGATTGATCGCCGGATCGAGCTCCTTCTGCATCCACTCGCTGTCGCAGATTCCGAGATTCGCCTGTCCGCGCAGCTCCTTCCAGATGTCCGCTTGCGTGGCCCGTTTCTTCTTCCCGATCCCCAATACAAAACCGGCCACATAGTAGTTCAGTTGGCCGGTTTTTCCTGTGTCGAAGTTGGAGAGTGCAAGATATCGCTCGTACTCTCGCTCGGCGTCTGCCGGCAGGTTCAATTGTCGAAGACATTCGGCCAGCCAGAAGTGCGCCTCCGCATTATTCGGCGTCCGCTCGATCGCCTTCTCCGCGGCCGTCCTGCCATCCGGAAAATCTCCCTTGCGCGCATACGCCTGCGAGAGCAGGTACCAGGCCATGCCGCGCTCCGGCTCGCGCCGCGTCACCACATCCAGCTGCCGGACTGCCTCATCGAGATCACCGGTATCGAGCAGCGCCCCCGCATAGCTCGCGCGCGCCTCTTCGTAGTCCGGGTCGAGCGCAATCGCCTGCTTGAATGAGGCCAGCGAAGCATCGTCTTCAAACAATGCATTCTGGACGCGGCCGAGGTAAAGCAGCGCCTGGCTGTACTTCGGATCGATTGCGATGGCCTGTTTGAAGTGCGCCTCCGCCTTGCGATAGTTGTCGGCAAAGCCCTTGTTGTAGTCCTCAATCCCTTGGTCGAATTCTTCGGTTGCCGCATGGTTGGCGCGCCGGACAATCTGGATGCGGATGCTCACCGTTGTATCCTGCCCGGGATAGACCTGCTCCTCGCGCGGCCCATCCGGCTCATAACCCATGTGCACACCTTTGATGGTGTGCGGTCCAGGCGCGATACCAGGAAGCCTGAGCGCCTTGCCCTGATTCACGACGCCCTCACTGTGGCCGTCGACAAATACCTCGGTCGAGTCCATATTCGTCTCGATGATGAGGTTGCCGTACTGGGGAGCCAGCGCCGACGCCGCCTTCACCCGCGAGGGGTTATAAGCCAGCACCATATTCGGATCGAAGCTTCCACGCTCGCTGGTCGGATTCTGCATTCCGCCCGTGGCCAGACGCACATTTTCATGGACGTACTCAGCCAGCTCGTCCGCATCCACCACACCATCGCCGTTGGTGTCCGCTTCGCCTTCGAGGCCCTTCACAACGTAGTAAGTAAAGATGCCATGGCCGCCGCCCCACTTGTCGCTCTCAAAACTCTGCTCGCGGTCGCGGCTGGCCGTGAGCGAGAACAGCGACTTATGCAGATCCAGAAGCGTGTCATTCACCTGCTTGCGATCGGCTTCAGGCGTAATCGCTCCCGAGTGACAGGCATCCGTGATCAGCACCTTCCATTTGCCCTTGATCTTTCCACCAAAGGTGCTGCCCAGCGCGTCCATCGAATAGGCGGTGTTCGGAATATCGTGAATATCGACGTCATAGGGCGCCAGCCAGCCCTTGCCGTCGGACACGAATCCATGCCCGGCGAAGTAGATCAGTACGCGGTCGTCGTCCTTGGCAACCGACGGCAGCCAGACCTCAATCTCATGGCGAATGTTGGCGACGGTCGCCCGTTCATTGATCAGCTCATGGACATTCTCAGCCGGAAACTGGCCGCCATCCGCGCTGATCAAAGCGGAATAAATATCTTCAGCATCTCTGTCGGGAAACGACAACTGCGCTCCCGCAGGAAGATTCTTATAGTGCGAAATTCCGATCACCAGCGCATAGCTGCGCGGAATCGTCACCGGCGCGGAAGCTTTGGCGGAAGGTATCGTCTTCAGGTCGCGGGTATTGCTTCCGCTCTGCGGCGAAGGTGCGCTCTGCGCCGCGGCCATAACTCCCAAGGCAATCAGCCCTACTCCTGCTGCGACCTGTCGAAACATACGCAAAGTTTTCATAGATGCAATACAAGGCCCGGAATCATCACGGCCTTTCCTGTGGTTAATCACCGCATGACATTATCGCGCGGCGGCGGAATCCGTATGCGCGAGACGGAACGTATAGATCAGCGGCCCGGTCGTCGATCCGCTGACGTCGACGGATCCCTGGCTATTTTTTTTGAAGATGATATCTCGCGAAGCAGACCCGGCCAAAGGACGAATCTCCGCCGGCAGAGCCTTCTGCGACGGCGCCGCCGCCGGTCCCGCCCTGTCATCCATGCACTCGCCTCGCGCGCGAAATACCTTGTCGTTGCAGCGCGGCCGCAGACTGCTCAGCGGACCCGGCGCGGTAAAGTTTCCCGCAGGCCGCGCCAGCTCCGCAGGACTCAGCAGAAAGTACAGCACGTCGAACCCGGCAGGCCCCTGCACCTCAAACCATCCTTCATCCACGGCGGGCACAAGATATTCGTGATCCGATTCAATGTGATTGTCCGCGCCTGTGTCGCTTGCCGGAAACACGGTCGTAAAGTGTCCGGAGGTTCCCTGGTCCATCACATAAAGAAAGCCGCGGTAGTGGCTGCGCAGGCGCAACCGAACTACATCGCCGGTCTGAAAGACATGCTCCGGCGACATCGTCTCGACCTTGCCATCGCGCTTCCGTTCCAGCGTAATCTCCAGCAATGATCCCTTCGACGACGCCGTTGCCGATTGCAACCCCGCCGGTCCGGGTTGCTGCTGCGCCTGCAAGCCCGCCGACATAGCCAGTCCAAGAAACAGGGCTGTGAAGATCATCGCGGTCCTTTCGGATAAACTTCACTACACCATACGCCCATCTTCAAACTGCCCGCGTACAACTTAGGGAGAGATTCCTTTTGACTCTAAGCCAAGCAGGCTCTTAGAACTGGCGCGAACTGGACCCTGCGAAGCGAGCAAGAACATTTCGCATCAGCATCTTCGGCGGTTCGCGCACACACGGTTTTCCTTGACCCTGCACGCTCCCGCCAGTATCGTGCTCTTGTAATTCCTCCTGGGTCTGTAACGATGATCGGCTCTCAACCAGCCGTAAGGAGCCTTTTGGCGTTCTCTGCCCGATTCACGGCGGTCCTGCTGTGGCCGATGGCACTCAGCCTGCCCCTCGCCGCTCTCCTCTGCGGCTGCGGAGGCAACCTGCAAAGTACAGGTGTCTCCCTCGGCGGAGGCAGCCAGACCGCGCCGATGGCCTCGGCTCGCGGCCCGCAGCTTGGCTACATCTGGATCAGCGCCGACCGAACGCTGCGGCCTGTGCTGGGCGTTGCCGGCGCCTCGCAGATCGGCCAGAGCGTCGTCCCCGCAGGCATGTACGTCGCCGGCGCGGCGTCGGCCGTCTCCCGGACCGCTGTGCTTCAGGAGGCGGACGGCTCGCTCGACATCATGGCAATGCCCAGCGGCCAGCCTCTGCATCTGGCTGCCTCTCTCGCGGCCGACGCCAACATCCGCTTCTCCCCCAGCGGAAGATCCGCGCTGCTCTTCAATCCTGGCGGCTCACAGCTCGCGCTGGTCACCGCTCTGACCTCCGCGCCTTCGGTGACCGCGCTCGCGTCACCGTCGCCCGTCGTCGATGCAGTCGTAAGCGATGCCGGCAACGTCGCAGTGGCCTCTTCTGCGTCAACCGGCGTCTCCATCCGCCTTCTCACCGCGAAAGGCGCACCTCAGGTGGACAATGTCGGTGCGTTGGGCGGGCTGACCTTCTCTGGCGCCGACGATCTGCTCATCGCGGACGCCGCCGCCAACACACTCACCCTCATCCGCAACGCTTCGACCGCACCGACTCCCAGCATCGCGCCGACATCCGGTCTTCTCAACAAGCCCAGCGCCGTGGGTGTCACGGCCGGAAGCCGATGGGCTGTAGTCGCCAATTCGGGTGAGTCGAGCGTCGTCCTGGTCGACCTCAGCGGACAAGCCGCGCCGGCGCGCATAGCCTGTGGCTTCGCGCCTTCCGTCGTCGCACCGATGGCAGGCGATGGCGTCTTCCGCCTGACGGGCCTCAACAGCGGACCGGTGTGGGCCCTCGACGCAGGCGCGTCGACGCCGCATGCTTTCTTCATTCCCGGATTACCTCAACCGGCTGCGACGGCGAAGACAAAGGTGGCCCAGCGATGACGCGCCGCCTCCTGCTTGCACTCTTTTTGCTTCTCGCACCCACTGCGCTGCTGGCCCAGACCAATGCGATCACCTCGATCGAGCCTGCTCAGATTCCCGCGGGTCAAAACGGCGCGAACCTAACGATCTTCGGGACGTTTGCCACTCTTGGAACGGTGTACTTCTGCTTTTACTCGGCCTATGGCAGCTCAGCGCCGGTTGCGGGAACCGTGGAGAACACTAATACCGCTATCCTTTCGGCTCCTGCGGACGCCATCCAGCAGATTCCGCCGGACAGCTTTACAGGCGGCATCGCCAACGTGGCTGTCTATGCCGTGCCGACATCGACAACGGTCTGCAACGGCGTCATTCTGGACCCATCTTTCAGCAACTACAAGCCCGTCCAGATTGTTTTCCCCAGCGCAACCTCCTTCGACGTCACCTCCCTGCCGCAGAGCAACCCGAATCTCAGCAACGCTCCTCCCCGGGAGATTTACCTTGGGGGAAGCAACTTCGCGGCGGGCATAAGTACTGTCACCCTCTCTGGAACCTTCATCTCGTTCACTCCAGGTTCTACGGCGGTGACCTCCTCGTCCCTCCGTATCGACATGCCCACGACGCTGCCAGCGGGCGCGACCTCTCTGACCGCGACGGTCTGCAACAACGACCCAAGCTACAGCTACTGCAGCGGCCCCTTGAGTCTTGCCATCACCACTCTGGCGGCTAACCCCGGCACTCTCGTCGCGACGCCCTCCACGGGCACGACCTTGGACAGCTACTCGCTGCAGGCAACGTTCGGATCGGCGTCGACGGCGGGATTGCCGACCGGCCTGATTACCTTCACCGACGGCACCACCACGCTCGGCACGGCTCCTCTCAAGCTCACCTCCGGGCAATTCGCCACCGCCGCTCCTACAACGCTCGACGCGGGACCGGGCACGCAAACTTTCACGCCGATCGTTGCCGACTTCAATAAGGACGGCCTCGCCGATGTCCTGCTGACCGATCTGCCCGACCAGGTGTTTTACATCCTTAGGGCAGACACCGTGCCGGGAGCCTTCGGTGGGGTGCAAACCATCTTTCCGGATGCAGATTTCTGCAATATCGGCCCAGCTTCCGCGGCGGTCGGGGACTTCAATGGCGACGGCTACCCGGATGTCGCCATCCTCTGCAATAACGACAGCGGCAACAACGTCCTCGTCTACCTAAACCAGGGCGATGGCACATTCGCGTCGCTACCTTCTTCCGTTGTCGCCGCCGGCGGCGCCAAACTCATCACGGCCGCCGATCTAAACAAGGACGGCAAGATCGATCTGGTTCTGGCTGGCCCTCTTGCCTTCGGCGGAACTATCAATGGCTTCACCCTTCTTCCCGGGGATGGAACCGGAGCCTTCACCAAGTCCGGCCAGATCACCGCGCCCGCGGCATCCGGTACACAGCTTGCCGCCGTTGACCTCAACAACGATGGCTACCCGGATCTGATCGTTCTCGGGGGGCCAGGTCCTTCTCCAACGCCCGTCAGCGTCTTTCAAAACGACGGCAAGGGCGCGTTCCCAGGAACCCCGACCTACCAGGGCGTCTTCGGCGACGGCGTATCCACCACCGCCTTTTACACCGCCTTGATGCCCGGCAATAAGTACCCCAACCTCATCGCCATTTACGGCGGAGCGGCAACCGGTTTCGCCGTTGTTACCAATAATCAGACCTCAACCATCAGCTTCAGTTCTACGAGTTATCCGGTAGCTATTCCAGGGCTTGTTGGCATCTCAGTTGGAAACTTCAATGGAGACGGTAACCCCTCCGTGGCGACCTTCAACGGCGCCAGCATCCAGGTCTATGCACCCGACAGCGGTGGCCTGTACAACTCGCCGACAGCCTCTTTCGCCACCCCCACCACGGGCATCGCAAACCTCGTCGCCTCGGACATGAATGGCGACGGATACGCGGACCTGATCGCCGTGACGCCCAACAACAGCAGCCCGGCCTTTGCGCAGACCTACATCACCACCGGTACAGCCGCGGCCACTCTCGGCAGCCTAAGCTTCTCGGCCGCAACCCATTCTCTTGCAGCGACCACACCCGGCACCTTCACCCTGGCGCCGGGCTCGGCTACAGCCAGCCTCGTTGTCAACCCAGTCGCCGACTCGCTGCAGTTGAATTACTCTCCTACGAGCCCCACCTACTCGCCCACCACGGGCGAGACCTTGAGCCTCGCGGTCATCACCAAATCGCTGCCCTATGCGACCGGCACGGTGCAGTTCCACGACGGCGAAACGCTGCTTGGAACAGGGACACTCGCCGGTGGCACGACAGGTCCCGGCGGCTCTATCGCGGATACGGCGATCGTCGCCATCCTGGGAGCCGGAAGCCACACCATCACGGCCAACTATTTTGGCGACAGCATCTACGTTCCGAACGAGATCTCCACAACCTTCACCGTCAACCAGGCCACGCCCGCCATCTCCTGGACACCGAACCCTGCAACGATTCCGGTTGGCGTCCCGCTCTCCAGCGCGCAACTGGATGCAACCGCCAGCGTTCCGGGCAGCTTCGTCTACACCCCTGCTGCAGGCACTTCTTTCAGCGCCGGCACGCAAACACTTAGTGTTACCTTCACTCCCACTGACACCGTCAACTACACCGCGGCCACCCAGACGGTCTCGCTTCAGGTAGCCGCACTTGCGCTGTCGTCCCTGTCCTCCTCTACTGCTCAGCTGGGCGATCCGGCCAAGCCGATCACCCTGACGGGCGCGGGCTTCGCCAACGACGCCGTAGTCAATCTTGACGGCGTCGCCATTCCCACCACCTACGTCAGCGACACAACGCTGACGGCAACGGTGCCGGCCGCCGAATTCCAGACAATCCACACCATCCAGGTCACCGTAACTAATGTGAAAGAGGCGCAGACCAGCGCGGCGCTTGCTTTTGCGGTAACCGCGCCCCCGGTCGTCAGCGTCTTCTCCGGCCCTTCCACGGCTGGCTCGGGCTCACAGCCAAACCTTACCTTCCAGCTCACCAATCCTTACCCGGTCGACATCACGGGCACGCTTACCCTCACCTTCACGCCGTCGTCCGGCCTCACCGACGATCCCGCCATCCAGTTCGCAAGCGGCGGCCACACCATGACCTTCACCATTGCCGCGAACTCCACCGCTTCACCGACCATCCAGTTGCAGACCGGCTCGGTTGAAGGCTCGATCACGGTGACGCTGGCCCTCACCGCGGGCACCACGGACGTCACGCCTCCCACGATCCAACCCATCACGATCGCGTTGCCGGCCGCCGCTCCGGCCATCGCATCGGTCTCGATCACGCGCAGCACAAGTACCTTCGACGTAGCGATTCAGGGGCTTTCCAACACACGCGCGATAACCCAGGCCATCTTTCATTTCACGCCGGCCGCCGGCGCGTCGCTCACCACCACCGATGTCACCGTCGACGCTGCGACACTCTTCGCGAACTGGTACAGCACCGATACATCAACACCCTATGGCTCGACCTTCACCTATACCCAGACCTTCAACATCGATCAGGACGCCTCGGTCGTCGGCTCCGTAACGGTGACGCTGGTGAATGGAGTCGGCAGCTCGCCGACAGGGAGCGCTCAATGACACAACTCTCTTTGACAGCTTCTCTGCGACGTCTTCGCGGCTTCCTCGCGGTGACGCTCGCCTCTCTTCTCCTGCTGCCCGCCCCTGTTGCCGCAGCGCAGGCGGCCAGCGCGATGAGCGCCGCAGCGGCCCCGGCGCCGCGCGAGCTCCACATCGTCATCCTCGATGGTGAGGGCGCGCTCAATAATATCCGCCAACGCACCGCGCGCGAACCCATCGTGCAGGTGCAGGATGAGAACCATAAGCCCGTGGCAGGCGCGATTGTGCTCTTCTTCGTACACAGCGGATCCACTGGCGCCGGCGCGACCTTCGGGGGCGCCACCTCTCTCTCCGTAACCACTGGAGCCGACGGTGAGGCGCGCGCCACCGGTCTTCGCCCCAACAATTCATCCGGTCAGTACGCGATCAGCGTCGAAGCCACCTTCGGCGCGATGGTCAGCACAGCTGTCATCAATCAGGCGAACGAACTCGGCATGTCCACCTCGACCGGCAAGCTGGTCCGCCATGGGCTCAGCCCTCGAAATTGGTTGATTATCGGCGGAGTCGCCGTTGCAGCGGGCGTAGCCACGGCGGTCGTTCTAACCCGCAACAAAGGGGCCGTCATTACTACCGGCAAGGGCACGGTCGCTCCTTAAGCGGACGCATCGCCTAGACAAGTTGCGCGACAACCTCAAATCTGCGCTGCTCTCCTGGAATGATGATGACGGCGTCATGATGTGGACCGCCGAATTGCACGGGCTTGCCATTGGAGGTGGCCTGCCCAAGCGTGCGGCCTGTTGGGGCTCTGAAGCTGACATGAACCTCATGGGGAAGCCGGCCCTTGGTGGCCGTTGCGGCGGGCAGGGTAACGGTGGCCACGAGAGTATTCGGCCCGCGGGATTCAAGGCGGTAGTCGACTCTTCCCCATCGCGTGGGTGCGCCGGTGATCTCGATCGGCTTGCCTGTCGCGACCCACTCGCGAGGAAGTGCACGACCGAAGTGAAGATGGTCGTCGTCGGAGTCTTCGAAGACAAGCATCCAGCGCACCAGCAACGGTATCGTCTGCTGCGCGGGGATGCAGAAGATCGCACCGCCGCCGCTGATTCCTGAGACCTCGCCGGCTGTCCAGCTTCCGCGCGAGTGGTCATGGTATCGGTGCGCGTAGAGGAAGAGGATGTACTCTTCGACACGGTTCAGGCGTAGCAATGCCGCAGCGTAGCCGTAAGAGATAAAGCCCAGGATCGCGCGGCCATAGGGGTTGGCCCGGCCAACGTTGGCCACCACGCCGACGGTCGTCGCTCCATAGGCCCGCATGCAGTCGATGACAGTGTTGGCTTGCGCCGCAGGAAGAACGTCAGGCTCCAGCAGCTCGGCGTAGCAGCGGTGCGACCAGCCCTGTTCGCTGGGATGCTCCTGCGCGAGGGATTCACGGAAGGTGAGTTTGGTTCCCGGCAACGGGCCAATGTACGCGGGCGTCATGTCATGCCGGGTATTGGCGTCAATGCTCTTTGTCAGAGTGGACTGAAGCTGCTCACTTCGGCGCGTCCACTCTGCCGCCAAGGGCTCGCCGCCGGGGAACTTCAACGTGCGCCAGACGAGCGCAATATCGCGCCAGCCGCGAACGGCAAAGGCGCTGTTTGAGAAGTAGGGCTTGTCCCAGATCGAAGGATCGGCCATAAGACAGGAGTCGGACTCGCACCAGCCGTGAATCATCCCGTAGCCACGATCGGAGGCAGGCAGCTTGAGAGCCTCGTCCTGAAGCTCGGCGAGCAACGTGGCCGTGGCCTCGATCTTCTCGCGGTGCTTGATGAGCAGAGTCTTGTCGCCGGTCAGGCGGAAGTAACGGGCGATCAGGAAGAGGGTGAGGCCGAACTGCCCGGTCTCGGGCCCGCGCATGTTGATCATGCCCTTGTCATCAGTGAAGTCGGTGAAGTAGTTGTCGAAGATGTCGTGCGCGAGCTGGAAGCGGCCGCACTCCATGTTCGCGTAGAGCGCCATGGTGAAGGTGTCCTGAAAGCCGTCGTACTCGGAGCCGTAGTAGTCGCGGTCCACGGCGCCGTACTTGGGGTAGACGCCGCCCGGACGCACCATCTGCTCCTTGACGAAGGCGTAGCGGACCATGTCGGTCCAACTGGTATCGGGAAGAGTCATCGAGGCGAGATCGTGGGTCTGACGCTCCCAGTATTCGGCGAACTCCAACATGGCGCGGTAGAATTCGGCGGCCTTCGGCTCCTGACGCCGCCGAGTGTAGGCCGGGTAGCTGTGGCCGAACTCCACCTTCGTCACTTTGCCGTCTTCGATGTGCGAGGTGCGGTGCCAGGTCTGCACGATGAAGCGGTCCTTCGCGAGGACATCACCGAAGACGACGATTTCATAGGAGGAGCCGTTGTCGCCGGGCAAGACCTTGCGAACGGCGGGCATCCAGCCGCCGATGAGCCCTTCAAAGCGCTTATCGGCGCGCTGCTGCGTGAGTTCTTTGAAGTACTGGATGGGATGATAGGTGCGGGTGTTGCCGCTGGGAAAGATCGGCATCGTGTCGCTGCACTCGCGCGTACCGACGAAGGTGTTCCACGAAGGACGAGCGTTCGCGTTCCTGCCTTCACGATGTGCGGAGTTCATGGGCGGCGCGGCCTTGCGCACATCATCTTCGGCGGGATCGCCGTTGGCGAGGAGCTTGTCCGCGAGCAGATCGCGGTCGGCCATTCCGATGTCTTTGATGTTGAGCCCAAGGTACTGAGGACCGTCGTCCGCGAAGGTGGCTTCGGCGGTCTTGCGCAGAATGCGGGCTCTGCCGGCGGAGGAGACGAAGGTGATGACGCCGTCGCGAACACGGAGGTCTTCATAGACTGTCCAGGTTTCGCCGTTGCGTGCGAAGGTAGCGAGCTTGGTGTGTCCGTCTACCGGCGCATGTGCGGCGGTTACCGATCCCAGCCGCGATGTTGTCACGCCTGACTGCGTGGCCTGGGCGTTGAGCGTGTGGAGAGCCGCCGCACTGGCGGCCGCAGTCTTGATGAAATCTCGTCTGTCCATGAGTGCCGTGTCCTTCTGGTATGCGGTTTGCCAGGGATGCGTGGATACCTTTTCCTCTGGCGTACGTAGAGATCGAGAGGGTCTGCCGGACTTCTGCAATTCCCTACGCTTCGATACGAAACTTTATACCGCAAGAGTTTGGAGTTGTATACAAATTGGTATTCGTATAGTTTGGCGGCTGGCAATATTTCATAAAAATGCCGGGGTCTTCCCTGATGGAACGGAGTGCGGCTTTCTGATGAAACGCGATACTTCACGCAGAGCGATGGTGGCAGGTTTGGGAGCGATGTCCGCAGGCGTGCTGCTGCATCGTCGGCTTGCCTATGCGGAGATGCTTGCCCCGGGGAGCGTGGCGCCGGTGGAGAAGGCAGCGGTCGGAATGAGTGTGACGATCACCGCCGTCACCGACTCGACTCTGAGGATCTCCATTGCAGCGGTCGATGAGGTGCTGGATCGTTATTACAACGATGGCAGCATCGCACCACGGGTGTTTGCGAAGTCGATGCTGACGCTGCGCACGGACGCGGAGGCGCAGGAGATTAGCTGGGGCGAGTACAAGGTGCGGGTTCAGACCAAGCCATTGCGCATTGCGGTCGAAGGTCCGCAGGGCGGCGTGGTGCAGGAGTTGACGTTCCGTCCGGACGAGAACCAGATCACGTTTGGCTACAACAATGCTCCGGTTTATGGCATGGGGCCAGGCGCGCATCCGATGGACCGGCGCGGCGTGAGGGACATGATGCGCAACGGCGCGGGCGATAACTTGCGCATTTTTGGCGCGCGCAACCCTATTCCGTGGGTGATGGGCAAGGGATGGGGGATCTTCTTCCACGAGCCAGGAGGGCGGTTCGATCTCACGGGCGACGCCGGCATCTTCAGGCCGAGCGACGTTGCGCGCGGACAGGACCTTTTCCTTTGCATCTCACCGACACCGGCGGGACTTCTTCGGCAGTACGCGGAGATTACGGGATATCCGCACCTGCCTGCGCGGTGGACGCTGGGCTTTCAGCAGTCGCATCGCACGATCGACAGCCGCGAGCAGATTCTCGGCGAAGCAAAGACGTTTCGAGAGAAGAAACTGCCGTGCGAGGCTGTGATCTATCTGGGCACCGGATTCTGCCCGTCGGGATGGAATACAGGGCACGGCTCGTTCGTGTTCAACGAGGCAGTCTTCCCCGATCCTGAGGCGATGATCCGGGAGTTCCACGAACTGGATTTCAGGGTGGTTCTGCATGTGGTGAATCCACCGGAGAATCTTCATGGCAAGGTGACGGACACCGGGCTGGCTGCTGCGGTCCCGGGTGATGCGGCCAACTATTGGCAGCAACATGTGCCGCTGGTGAAGCTCGGCGTCGACGGCTGGTGGCCCGATGAGGGCGATATATTACCGGTCGACTCACGGCTGGTACGGAACCGGATGTACTGGGAGGGCGGCCGCATGACGACTCCGAACCGGCGTCCGTTTGCGCTGCACCGCAACTGTTATGCGGGCATTCAGCGGTGGGGCTGGCTGTGGTCCGGCGATACAGCGTCAACGTGGAAGACGCTCGAGACCCAGATCATGATGGGGATCAATGCGGGGCTGAGCGGAGTGCCGTACTGGGGCACGGATATTGGCGGCTTTGTGCCTACCAGGGAGTTCACCGCTGAGTTGTATGTGAGGTGGTTTCAGTTCGGCGCGTTCTGCCCGTCGTTCCGCTGCCACGGGAGGACATGGCAGTTGCGACGGCCGTGGGGATGGGACACCGGGAGCTATGGACCGTCGGAGATGGGGCCGAATGCGGCGTCGTTTCTGCCGAAGCCGGAGGACCTGCACAATGCCACGGTCGAGCCGATCTGCCGGAAGTATATGAACACGCGCTCACAGTTGATGCCGTACCTCTATTCGGCCACATGGGAGACGCACAAGACCGGGCTTCCGCTGATACGCAGCCTGGGGCTGGCGTTTCCGGACGATGAGGCCGCGTGGGCGACGGCGGACGCGTATCTCTTCGGGCCGTCGCTGTTGGTGGCTCCAATCTTTGAAAAGGGAGCGACGGAGCGGAAGGTGTATCTGCCTGCGGGAGGATGGTATGACTTCTGGACAGGCGCGCGGATGGAGGGCGGCAAGACTGTGACCGTGCCGACGGCGCTGGATACTCTTCCCCTGTTTGTGAAAGCGGGATCGATTGTGCCGACCGGGCCGGTGAAACAGTATGTGGCCGAACACTCGACCGAGCCTGTGCGGCTGACCGTCTATCCGGGAGCGGATGGAAACTTTCAGTTATATGACGATGACGGCCTGAGCTTCGGTTATGAAAAAGGAATGTTCTCGGCGGTCGACCTGAAATGGGACGATGCGACCAGGACCTTGCACTACAGCACCGCCAAAGAAGGACTCTTGCCGGCGAAGGAGCTGCTTGTTTCGCTCGCCGGGCAGGAACCGAAACACATTATTCCGCGCCGGCTGAGAGGCACTGTGCAACTTTGACTTTCGCGGCGACGTATTTAGAAATGTCATCTCCCATCTTGGATACAACAATGTATACTTCCGCACATCGGACAGCGATATATCGCAAGGAGCGCCTGATGAACTTCGTCATGCCACGTTTTGTTGCAGTCACCGCCCTCTGTTTCCTCTTCTCCGTTCCGCTTGTTCATGCGCAAGGAACGCTGGCGGATTACCAGCGCGCGCACGATCTGCGAGCGAAGGCCGAAGGCCTCGTGGTCAACACGCCGGGACAGATGAGCTGGATCGGGAAGTCGGAGCACTTCTGGTATCCGAAGACAGTGAAGGGTGGAACAGAATTTGTCCTGGTGAATGCAGACACAGCCACCAAGAAGCCTGCCTTCGATCAGGAGAAGCTGGCCGCTGCGATCTCCACCGCGACGGGGCACACCTATAGGGCGTTGAAGCTTCCGTTCGCGGAGAGGCCGAGACGCTTCGGCGGACGTCCGGCCGCGGGAGCGATCGTCACGACGGCTCCGCTGACGTTTGCCGATGACGAGACTGCCATCGAGTTTGGTGTGAGCGGATCGATGTACAAGTGCAAGCTGACGGATTACACCTGCGCGAAGACCGGCCCAATCGCAGAGGCTGCACGCGGGCGGCGCAACGCGGCGCCTGAGGATGACTCGCTCCTAAATCCGGATCTGGATCCGGAGGTGAGCCCAGAGGGACCTGGCGGCGACCCGGTCGATGGAATGGAGTATCGACCACCCGCTCCACAGGCCGGAGATGAGGGCCAGTTCAGTGAACGTGAGCGCCCATGCGCTCCGAACCCGCCATCGCCGCGTGAACGCTTTCAGCCCCGGCCCACTCGAGCTGGGGTTGGATCACAGATCCTGGGCCAGCTTCCTGCGCAGCCCGAAGACGTTTGCGCTTCATTCGACGGCAAGTATGAGGCGTTCGTTCAGGACTTCAACGTCTATATAAAGCCCAAGGGCAACCACCCGGCTTACCCGCTTAGCTTTGATGGATCGGAGAACAACTATTACACGCTGAGGTCGTTTGCGTGGTCTCCTGACTCGAAGAAGCTGGTGGCCTATCACGTGAGACCGGGATTCGACCGGCTGGTGACGTATATCGAGTCCTCGCCGGCCGATCAAAAGCAGCCGAAGACCACCACAGTTCACTATGCCAAACCGGGCGATCCTGTGGACATTGCCTACCCGGTACTGTTCGATGTCGAGAGCAAGCAGGCGACGGAGATCGATCACGCCCTGTTTCCGAATCCCTACGACATCAGCGAACCGGTGTGGTGGAAGGACAGCCGCGCCTTCACCTTCGAGTACAACCAGCGCGGTCACCAGGTCTATCGGGTGATTGAAGTCGACGGAAAGACGGGCAACGCGCGGCCCTTGATCACGGAGACATCGAAGACGTTTATCTACTACAGCAACCTGGGGCCTGGCCTTTCCGCAGGCAGAAAATACCGGCACGACGTTGATGACGGCAAGGAGATCATCTGGGCCTCGGAACGCGACGGATGGGAACACCTGTACCTGTACGACGGTGTCACCGGCAAGGTGAAGAACCAGATCACGAAAGGCAACTGGCTGGTTCGCAACGTGGATTACGTGGACGATGCCAAGCGGCAGATTTGGTTTGAGACGGGTGGCATCGATCCCAAACAGGATCCCTACTTCACTCAGTACTACCGGATCAACTTCGATGGCACAGGGATGACAAAGCTGACCGACGCTGACGGCATGCACACCCAC
>Ga0207933_1000326_pt1 | contig 48851 bp, 45 predicted proteins | sample NGESurdeep092012_4_FD_184488 | JGI IMG/M metagenome (GOLD analysis project Ga0207933, IMG submission 184488) | Arctic peat soil microbial communities from Barrow, Alaska - NGEE Surface sample F53-3 deep-092012 (SPAdes) | ecosystem: Environmental > Terrestrial > Soil > Wetlands > Peat ... | reverse complement strand
TCTTTGCGTCCAGCGCCTCGTCCAGAGCGTGGCGGGTCTCCCCTTCGGCAGGGTCCCCCGCGTAGAGATTGCTGAGCGCCTCCTTGACCTGGGTGACGGTGTTGCTGCGCAGGATGTGGATGGGGATGCCGGTGCTCTCCGCCTGACGCAGGCTGTCCGGTCGGCGCCGGTAGTAGTTCTTCAGCGTCAGTACGGCATCGGCCCCCTCCAGATTGCCCAGCACGCGGACGGGAAGGTCGAGGTCGCGGATGGACTGATCCAGGTAGCTGCGGCTGACCCCGTAGGGAAAGATGGAACGCGCTCGGCGCGGGGCCCCCAACGCCGGCAGCGCCGGGCGCCCCGAGTCCATGTTCGAAATCACAGCCCCATCGCGCGTCCGGAGCCGGATCCGAGGCGAGGGCAGGGGGCCCCGCAAGGCGGCATCCACGACATCGGCCAGGGGCTGGTGGATGGCCACCCGCTGACGATCCTGGATCTCGATCAGGACGTCGAAGGTGGGTGGTGATTTGCGCTCCAGGACGGACTTCTGAGTCCCCCGCCGGCGCGCCTCCTCGTCCGAGAGGGTGACGCTCTGGATGCCTCCGAGGAGATCGTTCAGGGTCGGATTGACGAGCAGGTTCTCCAACGTCTGACCGTGGGCGGTGGCGATCAACTGCACCCCACGCTCGGCGATGGTTCGCGCCGCCTGCGCTTCCAGCTCGGTTCCGATCTCGTCGATGACGATCACCTCGGGCATGTGGTTCTCTACCGCTTCAATCATCACCGCGTGCTGCTGGAGCACGGTCGGAACCTGCATCCGCCGCGCCCGGCCGATGCCCGAATGGGGAATGTCGCCGTCGCCGCCGATCTCATTGGAGGTGTCGACGATGACCACGCGCTTGCGCTGTTCGTCGGCGAGCAGCCGGGCGCATTCCCGCAGCATGGTGGTCTTGCCGATCCCAGGGCGGCCGAGCAGGAGCACGCTCTGACCCGACACCACCAGGTCGCGAAATATCTCCGCCGTTCCGGTCACCGAGCGGCCGACGCGGCAGGTCAGGCCGATGATCCGACCGGCGCGATTCCGCAGCGCCGAGACCCGGTGCAAGGTGCGCTCGATTCCAGCGCGGTTGTCGTCCCCGAACTGGCCAAGTCGATTGGCGACGTACTCCAAGTCGTCCTCGGTCACCAGCTGGGAGCTGAGCAGAGTCTCAGTTCCCGGCATGCGCGCCTCGGGGTTGCGCCCCAGGTCGAGCACGATCTCCAAGAGTTGGTGGGGATCGATCAGGGCATGAACGGCCTGGTGGAGATGAGGCGGAAGCGCCTGGGCCAGCAACTCGACCTCATGGGGCCAGGCGGCGGCCAGGGGAGGATTTGCCTGGGCTGTCATCCGAAGGACGGCACCAACCGCTTCTCCGGCACCGGTTCTCTGACCATGAGCTCCCTGACGAGCAGGGACTGGTGAAGCAGGATGTTGAAGCCACGCCCGCAGAGGGCGCCGATCATCACCGAATCATAGTGACGCACGCTGCACCAGGATGCACGCGCTTGAGTTTGGCGGATGGTGTAATCGACCAGCTCCTCGACCAGCGCGGGCTCGGGCAGCGCCATCAGGGAGATGGTGGCAGGGCGGGCGTCATCGCCCGCCAGCACGCGGCACCAGCCCACCACCTCGTTGCGCTCGATCAACTCCTGGCGACCGGAGGCGGCCCTCAGGGCACGCCAATCTCGATAGCTGGGAGCCTCCACTTGCGCCACCGTCTGAGGCGTGACCTTGCGATACAGGTGGTAGAGCGAGGTCTGGTCGCGTCCTTTGACGGCGCGCAGACCGGGGGGGGCTGGCGCCTGGTTCACCGCGGTCGACTCGGAATAGAGGACGGATTCGGTTGCGTACTGCCGGAAGCCGTGGCTGCGAAATGAACCGAGGAGGGAATCCTCAAGCGGGATCCGCACGAACAGCCGGCGCACACCCCGTCGGCCGGCCTGTTGACCGAGATGGTCGATCAGAACCCCGGCCACCTCCTCCTCATCGGCGGCCTCGACCACGCACAGGTTCAGCACTTGCAGCGTGGTCACCTGGGCAGGGAGGCTCAGCGACAGCGGCTGACCCGACGCTTGGACGAACCCGAGCAGGTTTCCGTCCTTCTCCGCCAGGTAGAGCAGGGTTTCCTGAGACAGTGGCAGCAGCGCACTCAGGGTCTGGCTGACCACCGACCAAAGACGAGCGGGCGGGGGAACGCCGGACAATCGTGCCGCCGCCTCGCGGTGAACGCTTTCGATGGCGGCTAGATCCAACAGCCGGGCGGATCGAACTTTCACCCGCTCACCATGCTCAGGAAGTGTCGATGCACGCGATCGTCGGAACTCAGTTCGGGGTGAAATGCCATCGCCAGGATGTCCCCCTCGCGAACCGCAACCGGATGTCCGTCGTGGCTTGAGAGCACCTCGGCCGAGCCCCAGGCCTCGATCACCGGCGATCGGATGAAGATCCCGGGAAAGCTGGGCCCGGCCACCCCCACGATCTCCAGCGGGGCTTCGAAGCTGGCCAGCTGGCGCCCATAACCGTTCCTCCTGACCGAGATCCCAAGGGCTCCAAAGCCGCTCTGGCCGGGACGTCCGTCGCTGATGTGGGAGGCGAGGAGAATCATCCCGGCACAGGTTCCCAGGGTGGGCAGACCAGACCGAACCAGCTCCATGACCGGGGTGAACAGGCCCACCCGCTCCATCACGATCTGCATGGTGGTGCTCTCTCCGCCGGGCAAGACCAGCCCCTGCAGACCGGCCAGATCGGATTCGGCTCTGACCAGCCGGGTTCGGGCGCCCAGCCCCACCAACATCCTGACGTGCTCGCGAAACGCCCCCTGGATGGCGAGAACCCCGATCACCGAGGAGGGGAGCGCTCCCACTACCAGCCCCTGGAGGCGAGCAGCTCCTCCTTGGCTATGCCCGATATCGAAAGCCCGCGCATGGGAGCTCCGAGCCCAGAGGAGATCTCCGCCAGCACGTCTGGCTGATCGTGGTAGGTGGTTGCAGCAACGATGGCCCTGGCCATCTTCAGCGGCTCCTCACTTTTGAAAATGCCCGAACCAACGAAGTTTCCATCACAACCCAGCCACATCATCAGGGCGGCATCGGCCGGGGTCGAAATCCCTCCCGCGGAAAAGTTCACCACCGGCAACCTCCCCAGTTGCTGGCATTGTTCGAGCAGATCGACCGGCGCGCCAAGTTGCTTGGCCTCGTGCACCAATTCGGCCCGCCCCATTCCAGCCAGGCGGCGAATGCCCGCGTTCACGCTCCGCATGTGCCGGACCGCCTCGACCACGTTGCCCGTGCCCGCCTCGCCCTTGGTCCGGATCATGGCGGCGCCCTCGGCGATGCGGCGCAGGGCCTCGCCGAGGTCCCGGCATCCGCATACGAAGGGGACCTTGAAGGCCGTTTTGTCGATGTGGTTCTCCTCGTCGGCGGGGGTCAAGACCTCCGACTCGTCGATGTAGTCGACCTCCAGCGACTGGAGTATCTGAGCCTCGATGTGGTGACCGATCCGGCATTTGGCCATCACCGGAATGGTCACCGCCTCCTTGATGGCTCGGATCAGAATCGGATCGCTCATCCGGGCCACACCGCCTTCCTTGCGGATGTCCGCGGGGACACGCTCCAGCGCCATGACCGCTGCGGCCCCCGACTCCTCGGCGACCTTGGCCTGCTCTGCGTTGACCACGTCCATGATCACGCCGCCCTTGAGCATTTCGGCCAATCCGGCCTTTACCCGGAAGGTGGCCGGGGTGCTGTTATTTTCGGACCCCATGGAAGCCGATATTACCGCGTTGGGTAATGGGTATCGCCCCCTTCACTCGCCAGTCAGCCCGCCTCAGACCCCCCTTGTCACCTAGGCGCCGGCCCGGCGAGCTGGCGCCCCCTCGTCGAGACGTCGGACAGGGACTTGCGGCCCTGGCCGCGGCCGGGCCTGGCGACGCGCGTCAGGGGTAGAGAGCTTCGGGGACGAAGGCCACGGCGCGGGTCCAGCCTCCGGTCGCCCCGTCGATCTTGATCGGGAAACAGGCGATGTCATAACCGACCGCGGCCGGCAGAGTGCCCAGGTTGCACAGCTTCTCAATCTGAAGGTATTCCCTCTGGCGGCCGGCGATGTGGGCGGGAAAGAGCGATCCCTTAACTCCGGCTCTGGTCTCTTCGGCCATGTTTTTGAACGGACGATCAAGTCCGTAGGCGTCGATTCCGATGACCTTGACGCCCTGATCCACCAGCCAGAACACGGACTCGGCGTCGAGACCGGGATGTGCGTTGAGGTACTCGGCCGAGTCGATGACGGCGTCGCAACCGGTGTAGATGAGGACAATGTCACCGCCGGCCAGGGTGTGGTCAATCGCCGCCAGCGCACCCCTCAGATCCTCGACTCGGATCCAATCTCCCGCCACCTTGTGGGTGAGGTCGAGCCTCACGCCCGGCCCGTAACACCATTCCAGGGGCACCTCATCGATGCTCTTGGAGGGCTTTCCCTCCGAGGTCGGCCCGTAGTGCAGGGGGGCATCGACGTGGGTTCCGGAGTGGGTCGAGGCCTCGACAAAGTCCATCGCGTTAGACATCGAGTCGGGGAAGTCGGTGGGCTTGACGCCCAGACTCTGGCTGATGGCGCGGGCGTATTCGTGGTGGTCGTAGCGGATGATCCGAGGCGATCGCGGCTCGAATCCGAAATTGCCCAGTGGGGCGCTGAGATCGACGATTCGGCAGTTGTCACGGGCTTGTGTCAATTCGGCTTACCTCAGAATGATGGCCAGGCCGGATCCAATTCACGGCGACCCGGCCGGATCCTATTTTGGGCGCTGGCCGAATGCCCTTGCGTGGGGCGATCTGATTGGCCTGGCTACCGCCAAGGGCACCCTGAGAGGGCCATCGGCGTCTCGGCCGGGATCCGGTCTTGACGGGGCCGGAGAAGCCTCGCTCAGCCGCGCTGAGGCGCGACGGCTGGGACCAGGGGCGTCGGTCTAGAGACGCTCAAGGACCTGGGTGCGCTTCAGTTCGTACTCCTGCTCGTCCAGCACCCCCTCCTGGCGGAGGCGGTGAATCATGTCCATCTCCTCCAGCACATCGAGTAGCGGAGCAATGGTGCGCTGGGTCACGTAGGCGTCGGAAGCAGCATCCCGGTTGGCAGCGTCGCGGCCATCGAATTCGCGCACATAGAACATGGCCTTGATGGCTGAGAAGGGAATCCCGTATCGGGTCAGACTTTTCGCTGGCGTGGCGTCCTCGGGCAGCAGGTCGATGAGCATCCCGTGACGATGGCGCGTGATGGTGCCGGACAGGTGGCCGCGCACCACCTCACCGTCCAGAAAGCGAATCGCCACCCTCGGTCCGGGCGAGTCCGCCTCCGCGGTCATCACCGCCGGAAACTTCACCCACTTGACCGCGCTCAGGGGGATCATCGCCCGCTCGTTGTTGTCGAGTCCGCTGCCGTCGTCGATGTCCAACATGAAGTCCATATCCTCAAAAGTCAGCTCTTCGGATTCGCCGGTCAGGACCTCGTCGTCGAAAAAGCGAACGCTTACGCGAACCATGCTGCCAAGCCTAACGCCGGTCAAGGCTGGCTCCTGCGCCCGGGCGACGCGTGCCCACCTTCCGGGAGCAATCGGCACACCGGGCAAGGTGCGCGCGGATCAACGTCATTTCGGCCCGACGCAACTTACCCGCCAGGTAGGGGGCCAGCAGGACCAGCGCCTGGTCGCACTTGAGGTCGTCGCTGGCGTGGAGGGCAAGGAATTCCTCCTTGAAGCGCAGTCGGGCGCGATAGAGCAGCGTTTCCACCGCGCTCTCACTCAACTTCATGACCAGCCCGATGCGCCGATAGGTCAGCCCCTGCAACTCCCGCAGGGTCAGGACCAGGCGGTACTTCTCGGGCAGGCGCTGGGCCACCTCCCAAACCTGGCGCCGCAATTCGGACTGCTCGGACTGAGCCACGGGATCGAAAGCCTGAGAGGGGGATTGGAGCTGCACCATCAGGTCCCCACCCTCACGGTCATCCTCGGCGCGCGGATCGCGCAGGCGCCGGCGCAACTCGTCGTAGCAAAGGTTGCGCGCCACGGTGTGGACCCAGCCGCCGAAGTTGAAGTTTTCGTCGACACGGTCCAGGGTTCGGAGCGTTTTCATGAACGTCTCCTGGGCAATGTCCTCGGCCAGCAGACGGTCACCGAGCTTGCGATGAACCAGCCGGTAGATGGCACCAACGTAGCGACGGTGCAGTTCCTCGAAAGCTGATACCTCACCGGCCTTGTAAGCCAGGACCAGTTGCGCGTCGGAGCGCTCGATCACCGGTTGCGTAGCGCGCCCTCCACCGTCCGCCTCAGCCGCGCAGCCGGGCCTTCGGCCGCCGCCGCCGGAGGCGCCGCCACGATCACCTCGCTCACGCCCTCGCTGAGGACCCGTTCCCAACCCGTTCCGGTGCTGCCCGCAGCCAGCAGCACTGGAATCCCAGCTGCGGCGGCGCGGCGGGCAACCTCGATCGGGCCCTTCCCGAAGGCACTCTGGGCGTCAACCCTGCCCTCTCCGGTGATGACCAGGTCGGCTCCGATCAGCGCGCCGTCGAGGCCAGCTACGTCGGCCAGCAAAGCGGCGCCGCCTCGCAGTTTGGCGCCCAGGAAGTACATCAGTCCAGCCCCCAGGCCACCCGCCGCTCCCGCCCCGGGTGTGTCCGCCAGCTCGGGTCCGATGACCTCGCGAAGGCGCATCAGGGCCAGCTCCAGTGCCTCGCACAGGTCTGCGTCGGCTCCCTTTTGGGGGGCATAGACGCGGCTCGCTCCGTCGATCCCGGTCAGCGGGTTGGTGACGTCAGCGGCGACTTCGACATCGATCCGCCGCCAGTCGGGGTCGACACCCTGTGAATCAACCCGGGCCAGATCAGCGAGCGCCAATCCGCCCCGCGGCAGATCACGTCCATGCGAGTCCAGCAGACGGACACCCAGCGCCTGGGCCATCCCGGCTCCGCCGTCATTGGTGATGGATCCTCCTATGCCCGCAATGATGCGCCCAACGCCGGCCCTGCGAGCCGACTCCAGCAATTGCCCAAAACCATAGGTGGTCGTCAGCCCGGGGTCCCAGGTGGAGCGCGGAATCAGCGCCATACCGCTGCTCTGCGCCAGTTCCACCACCCCCACGCTGCCGCCCTCAATGAGGCCCCAAACGGCTTCGACCGGAGCCCCCAGCGGACCCTGAACGATGGTCGTACGACGCTGGCCGGATCCCGTCCCAAGCAGCGCGTCCAGGGTTCCCTCGCCGCCGTCGGCAAGCGGCAGGCACCGGATCTCCGCCCCCGGATGCCAATCGAGCACACCCAGCGCGATGGCCTCGGCCGCCTCCCGAGCGGTCAACGTCCCCTTGAAGGGGTTGGGCGCAATAACGACAATCACCGAACTCGTGGCCGGCCGTCAGTAGACCGGCATGCTCCACGAGGCGTATTTGGGATTGTCGCCGCGAGCGGCCTTAAAGTAGATGGACTGCAGTTCCCGGGCGACCTCGCCGACTCTGCCCTCCGCCACCAAGCGGCGGTCGACCTCGGTGACCGGAGAGACCTGAGCACCGGTCCCGACCAGCATCAGCTCATCGCAGGTATAGAGCTCGGTGCGGTCAATCGAGCGCTCCACCACGGTCAGGTTCAGCTCCTCGCGCGCCAGCTCGATGACCAGCTTGCGTGTGATGCCCTCCAGGATGTCGTCGCTCACCGGGGGAGTGAACAGCACCCCGTCCTTGAGCATGAAGAGGTTTTCCGCAGACCCCTCCGAAACGTGGCCCTCCAGGTTTAGGACGATCGCCTCATCAAATCCGTTCTCCAGCGCCTCAGACTTGGCCAGGGCTGCGTTGACGTAGCCGCCGGTGACCTTGGCCCGGGCCGGTAGCGAGGAATCGGAGACGCGCCGCCAGGTGGCCACCATGCAACGGATCCCGCCCAGCTCGACGTAATTGCCCATGGGCGCGGTGTAGAGCAGGAACCCGTCCGAGAGCCCGTGCAGGAGAACGCCGATCTGCTCTACGGACTTGTAGAGCAACGGCCGCACGTAAGTATCCGCGCGGTAGCCGTTGCGTCGAAGCAGATCGGCGGTGATGCCTATCAACTCCTCGGTGGAATAGGGGAGCTCCATCTTCAGGATCTTGCCGGAGTTGCGCAGGCGCTGAAAGTGGGCCGCCGCCTGGAGTAGGAAGAGCTGCTGCTTCTCCTCATTCCAGTAGGCCCGAATGCCCTCAAAGCAGCCCGTTCCGTAGTGCAGGGCGTGGGTCATGGGTCCGATCCGGACGTCGTGATAGCGGACGAATTCGCCGTCGTAGAAGACCCAGACGTCGGGATGGATGGGCCTCGGCTTGAGCCGGGACTTGAAGTCGATTTCAACGCTCATCGTGACTCGGATTGTAGGGGTCGGGACGTCGCCCGTCCCGCCGGCAGGCCCCAATCGGCTATAACACGTGGAGAGAATGCCAACTCTTTACGAGATCATCAGCCAGATGCGGATCCAGCATCCGGGGGCGCACAACGCCAAGACCCTGGACGTGGTGACCGAGGAATTGGGCCGGACCCAGGACAACCTGGCCGCGGCCCTAGATCACCTCGCCGATCGCGCGCTGCCCACGGGTGGCCGAGCGCTGCTGGAGGAGCTCCGGGCCCGCGCCGAAGCGGCCGGCGTCGATGAGATCATCACCCCCCGGCCGCGGGCCGAGATCATGGCCAATGCCGAGTCGGTGGACGGCTCCCAGGTCGGAATCGCGATTCTGCTGGGAGGCACCGCCGTCGCCGCCGTGGTTTTGGCGCTGCTGGTAGTGGTGCAAGGATTGAACCAGATCCTGCACTGGTTTTAGCCGCCGTGGCCGAGTACTCCTTTGATGTGGTGTCAGAGTACGACGCCGCCGAACTGTCCAACGCGATCGATCAGGCCCGGCGCGAGGTGGCCACCCGGTTCGATTTCAAGGACGCAGCGGTTACCATCGAACACAAGGCGGACCTGATCACCATCGAGGCATCGACCGAAGACCGGGCCCGGGCGGCCGGCCAGGTGCTGATCGAAAAGGGTGCCCGGCGGTCGCTGTCCGGCAAGCTATTCAAGGTCGGCGAACCCAGCACCGTGGGCAGGGGCAGGGGCCAACTGGAAGTCCGCCTCAACGCCGGCATTTCTGACGAGCTCGGCAAGAGCCTTTCCAAGAAGGTCCGCGATATCTCCCCCAAGCTTCAGGTTCGGATTCAGGGTGACCAGTTGCGGGTGACCTCGAAGGACAAGGACACCCTGCAGGCGGTGATCCAGGCGCTGCGGGATGACGCCTCGATCCCCGTCCCGCTGCAGTTCACCAACTACCGATAGCGGGTCCGTCCCCGCTGCCGCCAAGGAAGTGATATGCGGGTGATCCCGGCCATCGACCTTCGAGGGGGGCGGGTGGTCCGCCTGAACCAAGGCGACTTCGAACGCGAAACCGTCTACGATCGCGACCCCCTCGAACTGGCCGCCACCTACGCCGCCGCGGGGGCCACGCGCCTGCATCTGGTCGACCTCGACGCCGCCCGCGGCGGCTCTGACAACCAGCCGACCTTGGACCGGATCGTGGGCGCACTCGCCATCGAGGTGCAGGTGGCGGGGGGCGTGCGCACCCTGGAGGACGTCGAACGCTGGCTCGACGCCGGAGCCGAGCAGGTCGTCATGGGCACCACTGCGGTGCTCAATCCTTCCCTTTTGGAGACCCTGGCCAGCGCTCATCCCGGTCGCATCCTGGCCGCCCTGGATGTCAGTGCCGGCAGCCCAGTGGCCCACGGCTGGCGCACCAAGGCTGAGGCCACCCTGGCCGTCATCCTGGCCGCCTGGGAAGCCGCGCCGATCGGAGGGGTGATTCTGACCAGCGTGGACAGGGACGGAACCATGACCGGACCGGATCTCGACCTGGTGGCTCGGGTTCGGCGCCTCAGCCGCCACCCCATCGCCTATTCGGGCGGCCTTTCGGATCTCTCCCAGCTGCCCTGGTTGGGGGCGGCCGGGGCGAGTTCGGTCATACTCGGCAAATCGCTTCTCGATGGACGCATTTCACTCGAGGAGGCGCTCGACGCAAGCTGAGGCCTGGCCTGCTGGCAGCCGCGAGTCTGATGCTGCTGGTCGGCTGCGGCACCCCTCCGGCGGTGGACGACGCAGCCCTTCAGGCCGACCTGGCCGCGGGTCGGAGTGGCGCCGAGGTGACGTTCCACGCGACCCTGAGCACCGATCCCGCGCGCATCGGCAGCCACGAGCAGATGCAGGTTCAGGATGCCTACGGCGACCGCCTGGAGATCGATTACAACACCGATTTGGGTCCCTGGGTGCCAGCCCGACGCGGACAGGCCATCATCGTCCGGGGCCAGCTTTACATCGACAGCCCGACCCGGATCGGAGTCCATTGCGTGCACGCCAAGACCTCACTCGGATGTCCGATCCCGGGCTTCATCCGCTACCAGGGAACAACCTACCAGTAGGCCGTCAGGAAGGCCGGCGGTGGACGGTGCCGCTGTTGGCCTGGGCCACTGGACGGACCACGATCTCGTCGATGTCGACGTGTGCCGGTCGCGTGACCGCGAAGGCGATCAGATCCGCCACGTCGTCCCCGGTCAGCGGTGTCAGTCCGCGATAGGGCGCGGACGCCCGCTCCTGATCGCCCTTGAAACGCACCAGGCTGAACTCGGTCTCCACCAGTCCGGGCGCAATGTCGGTGACCCGAATGGGCTCGCCGTTGAGCTCGATCCGAAGCGTCTGGGAGATCGCACGCACGGCATGTTTGGCGGCCGCGTAACCACCGGCGCCCCAGTAGGTTTCGATGCCCGCCGTGGAGCTCATATTGACGATGTGGGCGTGGCCCCTCGGAGAACGCCGCAGCAAGGGAATGAAGGCCCGCGTCACGCGCATCAAACCCAGCACGTTGGTGTCGAGCATTGACCGCCAATCACGCTCGTCGCCCTCAGCGATGGGAGTCAGGCCCAGAGCCCCGCCAGCGTTGTTGACCAGGACGTCGGCTCGGCCCGCCTCCAACTCCACGTGATCCAGAAAGGCCTCGACCGACGCTGGGTCGGTGACGTCGAGCGCGAACGCGAGACCTCCGGTCTCTGCCGCCACCCGGACCAGTCGGTCCAGCCTTCTGGCCCCCAGTACGGGCAGATAACCGGCCCCGGCCAGGGCTCGCGCGGTGGCCGCGCCGATTCCCGAAGACGCTCCGGTGATGACCGCAACGGGCAGCTCAGATGGCATTCCCAAGGGAAGGGTAGCTCGCCCCGCGAGCGGGCATCGCCGAGGACTTGGGGGAGGCATTTCCAGACTCGCAGCGCGAGTCTGAGGGGTACTCTAGAACTGTGCTGGAATTTGTCGTCGCGCTGCTCGCCGGATTGCTGGTCGTGATCGGCCTGGTGATCATCGCCGGGCCGGCGCTGCCCCGGCTCTGGGGTTCACTCGACGCCCAGCGTCGGCACGCCCCCGCGCCGAGTCCAGTTGTGAAATCGTATCTGCAACCGGATCTCAACCCGGCCACGGCCAAGGCGCTACAGGCGTCCGAAGCCCTGATCGGACTCTTCCAGCAGCAGGGCGCGCACCGCCAGGCGGCGGCGCTACGCCTCGCCTCTCGCAGGCTCCAGGTCGATGAGCCGCGCGGCCTCTACGCCATGCAGCAGGTGCTGCGGCAGATGCGCAGCATGGTCTTGAAGGAGGCGCCGGCCCAGGCGCGCTTCGCCGACCTGGTAGGGGACCTGCAGCTCGCCGTGGCGGACCGATCCGAACAGTTGGAACTGCTGCCTCGTTCCTGAGAGAGCAGCGGCTAGCTCGTGAATTTCGGCATGTTCGACCACAGGCCCCGGACGGCATGGACGCCGCCAAGAGGTTGCGGCACCCAGAAATCACACGGATCCGTTTCGCAGCAGTGCTGCTGGTGGCCCTGACCGAGCTAGCCTGCTCGCCACCTCACGTGGGGGGTCCCGTGTCCGGCGCAACTGCAACCCCGTCGGCGGGGGAAACGCCGACCCCGGCTTCCACTGCGTCCTCTGCAAAGGCGTGTGCTTCCAGAGTCCTGGCATCACTAACAGAAGATCAGCGGATCGGACAGCTGTTTTTCATGGGCTTGGCCAACGACCAGCTGGGCACGGCTGAACGCAACGCCGTGGTTTCGGCCGCTGTCGGATCGGTCTGGTACTCAGGCCTGTCCAGCGCCCCCGCCTCATCGGTTGCGGCGGTCAGCGCGTCGGTCCAGGCCTTGGCGCCCTCCGGACCCGTCGGGCGAATTCCACTCTTGATCGGGGCCAACCAAGAAGGCGGTCAGATCGACCAGTTCCACGGCCCCGGCTTCACCCCCATCCCGAGTGCACTCGTACTTGGGCAAGAGGCGCCGAATCGACTGGAAACCGAAGCGGCCAACTGGGGCGACCAGCTGATGGCGGCCGGCATCAATCTGGAGGTGGCTCCGGTGATGGACACCGTACCGCCCGGGACCGACGTGCGCAATGCCCCCATAGGCGCGTTGGAGCGTGAGTTCGGACACGATCCAGCGAGTGTGTCAGCACACGGGATCGCGGTCATGAAGGGCATGCAGAGCGCCGGCGAAGCGGCGGTCATCAAACACTTTCCCGGTCTGGGTCGGGTCACCGTTAACACCGACTTCGGCGCCTCGGCAGTCGACCGCCAGACCACGGGCAACGACCCCTATTTACAGCCCTTCGCTGATGCCATCAGGGCCGGCGCGGACATGGTCATGGTTTCGACCGCTCTCTACACACAGATCGACGCGCAGCGGCTGGCTGCCTTCTCGCCCGTGGTCATCGGACTGCTCCGTGACCGCTACAAATTCGAAGGCGTCATCGTGTCTGATGATTTGGGGGCTGCGGTCGCAGTCCAGTACCTTCCCCCAGGGCAACGAGCGACCGATTTCATCGCGGCGGGCGGTGATCTGGTGACAGTGAAGGATGCGCGGCTGATCACGAGCATGGCCTCGGCGGTGAGAGCTCGTGCTCAGACCGACCCGGCCTTCCGCCAGCGCGTGGATGATGCGGCGCTGCACGTTCTCGACCTGAAGAGCAGACACCACCTTCTTTGTACCTAGGCGGGCGTGGCCTCCTCGCCACGAGCTCGCATGCCAGCTTTCCGACCGCGCTCGACCAGGCGCAGCGCGAGCCGGCGGGTGGCTTCATCGATCATCTCTCCCTCAAAGCGCGAGGCGCCCGCTCCCGCGGCCTCCGATCGCGCCTGCGCGTCGATCACCGCCAGCGCTCGCTCGAACTCCAGTTGAGAGGGGGAGAAGAGGCGGTTGATCGTGTCCAGCTGAATTGGGTTGATGGCCCACTTGCCGTCGAATCCGACCAGCGCCGAGCGCCGGGCGCTTCGTTCCAGTCCAGGCTCGGATTCCAGCATCGGGAAGGGGCCGTCAATGGCCTGGAGGCCGTGAGCCCGGGCCGCCACCAGCACCGTCGATAGGTGGTGCACCCAGATCGCATCCATGGTCGGATCGTCGGCCACACCCTCGTTTACGGCCGGCATGCCGAGGTCGGCGGCAAGATCGATCGGGCCCAGAATCAGCGCTTCGAGGCGCCAGCCCGCAGCGGCGATGGCGTGGACCGCAGCCATTCCGCGGGCAGTCTCGATCTGGACTTCGAGCGAGATCCTGTGATCGAGCCCCGCAGCCTGCTCCAGCTGGTCCAGAAGACGCTCCGCTCGAACCACCTCCGACGGACCCTCGACCTTGGGCATGACTATGCAATCGATGCGCGCCCCGGCCCGCTCCACAAGCCAGCGGAGGTCGTCCTGGCCCCAGCGGCCCTCGAAACTGTTGATTCGCACCGCCCGGATCTGTTCGTCGTACCGCCAGCGCAGAATGCTGTCGGTCACCTGCGCTCGAGCGGCCTCCTTCTCGGCGGCAGGAACCGAGTCCTCAAGATCCAGGATGATCTCGTCGGCGGGAACCGTGGCCGCCTTCGCGTGAAATCGCGGTCGACCTCCGGGCACCGAAAGGCAAGAGCGCCGGAGTCGACCGTGGTTCAAGCCACGACCTCGCCGCCCACCGCGAACGGGTCCGGAGCTGGACCGCCAGGGCAAATTCGCATCCGGGGCATCATACGGCTACGTTTCGACCGTCAGCGGCAAACCGGGTAGCCGTGGCCAATCTCCATGGCGTCACCCAGTTGGAGGGCCCCACAGATCGGGATTGGATCCCTGAAATGGCGGGAATGGAGGCCTCGTCCGCACCCCAACCGGCAGGAGGTGATGGTGACCACCCAACTGGTCGATGCGATGGCCCAGTCGGGCCGTGCCGGCGCGAGTAGCCGGCAGTATCAACAGCGCGACGACTGCTGCTCCGTTGGACCAGCCGAGGTCCAGCAACTCCACGGAGTCCAATCTGCCCGCTGCTGGCCATCGTCGTCCTCGTCACGATAGAGATTTGGCTACCGGCTGGACGGAGAGGGCGGCACGGGCCGGTTCAGAGAGTCCTGAGAGTCGGCTCACGAGCGCCTGCTCAATGAGGGAGATTGCGCTTGGATCGATGAACGTGGCCGTTCCGACCTGGACCGCCGAGCAACCCGCGAAGAGGAACTCGAGAGCGTCGTCGCCGCTCGAGATACCTCCAATCCCAATCACCGGAATGGTCACCGAGCGGGCCACCTGCCGGGCCAGATGTACAGCGATGGGCCTTATGGCGGGCCCCGACAATCCCCCGCTGCCAAAGCCAAGCCGCGGCCGACCTGTCGAAATTTCGAACGAGGTGCCCGTCAGCGTGTTGATGGCACAGAGGGCATCCGCCCCCTCCGCCTCGACGGCCCTGGCCACCGCCGCAATATCGGTCACCGCCGGAGTCAGCTTGACCCACACGGGAAGGCGGGTGCGGCGTCTGACGGCGGCCGTTACCGCGGCAGCCTGAACGGGATCGTTGCCAAAGTACACGCCCCCCGATCGCACGTTGGGGCAGCTCACGTTGATCTCCAGGCCGGCGACCCCGGGCACGCCGTCGAGGCGGGCCGCCAACTCCGCGTACTCGTCGATCGATTCGCCGTTGATATTGACCAGGACGGGAAAATCCCACCCGGCCCAGAGGGGCGCGTAGTCGCTGATCAAGGCCTCCACCCCGGGTCCCTGGAGACCGATGGCGTTCAGCATCCCGCTCGGTGTCTCAACCAGGCGCGGAGGTGGCGCACCCGGACGGGGATCCATGAAGATGCCCTTGGACACCATCCCACCCAGGTGCTCGCGCTCCAGCAGCGGCACCTCGGTGCCGTAGCCGAATGTGCCGCTGGCCGCCATCACCAGGCTCTTGAGGTCTACCCTCCCGACCTCGAAGCTCATGACCCGGCCCGGTAGGGCAGACTCGGGGGCAGATCCTCCCATCGGATCGAGTCCGCCTGATAGACGGGCCCTTCGGTGCAGGCTCGATCGTAGCGACTCTGAGTTCGCGGAACCGCGCACCCCAGGCAGACCCCGGTCCCGCAGGCCATGTACGTCTCAACCGCGACCTGAGCGTCCGGACGTCTCCGCGCCAGAGCCGCCAGCATGGGATTGGGGCCGCAGGCCAGGACCTGCCCCGCCACCGCCGGGATGGCATCCAGCGCCGAGCCGCTAAAACCCTGCGAGCCGTCGTCTGTGGCCCAGTGCACCGAGTCCCCCTGCCACTCGGTGCACAGCTCGCTCGCCGTCCGAGCGCCGTGCACCCAGTGCACGTCCAGCCCCAGATCGCGGGCGCGGGCGGCGGCCAGCGGCATGGGTGCCACCCCCAAGCCGCCTGAGACCAGCGCCACCGGGCCGCCCTCGGGGTCCAAACCAAAGCCATGGCCGAGGGGGCCAAGCATGGAGAGGCTGTCGCCCTCCCGCATCTTCACCAGCTGGGCGGTACCCACCCCCACATCCCTGACCAGGACCTCAACCTGCCCCCGCTCGGCCCGGTAGACCGAGAACGGGCGGCGCAGCAAAGGGCCCGGCCGCAGGAGGAGGTTGACGAACTGACCCGGTTCCGCCTCGGCGGCGATGGCCGCAGCCGCAAAGGTGAGCACCCACATTGATCCACCCACCTCGCGGCGCGATTCCAGTCTCGCCTGGAGCTGGTGCATCATCCGCCCTGGCGCCACTCGCCGATGGTCCGAACCTCCAGGTTGCCTCCGGCGAGAACGGTCGACTCAACCAGCGCCGTGGCCGTGTCCAGTGAGGTCAGGCACGGGATCCGGCGCTCGACTGCGGCCCGGCGGATCTCGAAGCCGTCACGAATGACGGGCAGACCCGGCAGCTCCTGCTCGATCACCCCGGTCATGGTGTTGATGACCAAGTCCACCTCTCCCGCCAGAATGACGTCCAGCACCGTTCTCCTCGATTCACCGATCTTGCCCACCTCGGTGGGGCTGAAGCCGGCCCGCCGCAGCGTCTGGGCGGTACCGCTGGTCGCGAACATCTGGCATCCCAGCCGGGTCAGCCCGGAGGCGATGGTGAGGATCTCGGGTTTGTCCGCGTCGGCGATGGTGAGGAGCGCCCTGCCCCCCGGCTTGATCGCCATTCCGGCCCCCAAAAAGGCCTTGCGGAGCGCACTCGGAAGATCTCTGGCAACCCCCATCACCTCGCCCGTGGACTTCATCTCCGGACCCAGATAGGAATCAACCGCGGTCAGCTTGTTCATCGAGAAAGCCGGGGCCTTGACCGCCACCAGCGGGCGGGGAGCGACCAAACCGGTGCTCTGGCCGAGGTCCTTCAGGCGTTCGCCCAGCATCACCCGGGTGGCCAGCTTGACCATTGCCACGCCCGTCACCTTGGACAGCATGGGGACGGTTCGCGAGGCGCGCGGATTGACCTCCAGCACGTGCACGACGCCTCGGTGCACCACGTACTGAATGTTGAGGAGTCCCCGCAGTCCGAGGTGGATGGCGATACGGACGGTGTGCTCGACGACCGCCGCCTGTTCCCCCGGCTCGAGCGAATAGGCAGGGTAGACGGCATAGGAATCGCCGGAATGCACGCCCGCCCGCTCGATGTGCTGCATGATGCCGGGGATGACCACGGTCTCACCGTCGGAAATGGCATCAACCTCAACCTCGACTCCAGAGAGGTACTTGTCGACCAGCACCTGGCCCCGCGGTAGGGCCTGCTTCGCCCAGACCATGTAGCGCGCCATTTCGGAGGGGTTGCGGACGATCTCCATGGCCCGTCCGCCGAGCACGTAGGAGGGCCGCACCAGCACCGGATAACGAACCCGCTCGGCGATCAGGAGCGCCTCCTCCACCGAGGTGGTGCTGTCTCCGATCGGCTGCGGTATGCCCAACTCGTTGAGCGCGGCGGCAAATGCGTGGCGGTCCTCGGCCCGATCGATGGCGGCCACCGAGGAGCCCAGCACGGCGACCCCGGCCGCGTCCAACCCGTCGGCCAGGTTGATCGCCGTCTGGCCGCCGAACTGCACCATGACCCCGCCCACCGACTCGGTCCGAGCCACTTCCGTCACGTGCTCCAGGTCGAGGGGTTCGAAATAGAGCCGGTCGGAGGTGTCGAAGTCGGTGGAGACGGTCTCCGGGTTGGAATTGACCATGATCGCCCGCACCCCCGCCTCCGCCAGGGCCCAGGCGGCGTGGACCGAGCAGTAGTCGAATTCGATCCCCTGCCCGATCCGGATGGGCCCCGACCCGATCACCAGCGCCGAGCGGCCGGAAACCGGTGAGGCTTCCGATTCGGCTTCATGGCAGGAGTAGTAGTAGGGCGTCTGGGCCTGGAATTCGCCCGCGCAGGTGTCGACCAGCTTGTAGGTGACCGGACCCTCGGGCTCGCTCGGATAACGATCGGTCAATTCCCGGAGCCGATCCAAAAACCAGACGTCGATGCCACTCAGGCGCGCCAGCAGGCTCGGCTCCTGGCCCCGGCGCAGGGCCTCCATGAGGGCCGGGAGGCGGCGGTCGTTGGGGGTGGAGATGAGGGCCGGAGTGCTCAGGTCCTGGCCCTCAGTGGAGGGCTGCTCAAGCGATTTGAGGGCCTTGCCCAGGGCCCGATCGAAGGTGCGCTCGATGGCCATGACCTCACCCGTGGATGCCATCTGGGTGCCCAGTTCCCGATTGGCACCGGGGAACTTATCGAAGGGCCAGCGCGGGATCTTGACCACGCAGTAGTCGATGGCGGGCTCGAAGGCGGCGAAAGTCTTGCCGGTCACGTCATTCCTGATCTCATCCAGGCGCAGGCCGACGGCGACCTTGGCCGCCACCCGCGCGATGGGATAGCCGGTGGCCTTGGAGGCCAGTGCCGAGGAGCGCGAAACGCGGGGATTGACCTCGATTACGTAGTAGGCGCTCGACGATGGATCGAGCGCGAACTGAACATTGCATCCGCCCTCGATGCCGAGCTCGCGGATGATCTTGATGGCCGAGGAGCGAAGCATCTGATGGTCACGGTCGCTCAGGGTCTGGGAGGGGGCGACGACGATCGAATCACCCGTGTGCACCCCCATCGGGTCCAGGTTCTCCATGTTGCAGACGATGAGGCAGGTGTCGACCGAATCCCTCATCACCTCGTACTCGAGTTCCTTCCAGCCCCACAGCGAGCGCTCCACCAAGACCTGCCCGATGGGAGAGGCGGCCAGCCCAGAGCGCACCACGCGTTCGAACTCGGCCTCGTCGCGAACGAATCCACCACCGGTTCCTCCGAGGGTGTAGGCGGGCCGAATGACCAGTGGCAGCCCGATCGTCGAAAGGTAGTCCCGCGCCTGCTCGAGGGTCTCGCAGACCTCGGAAGGCGGGACCGGCTCGCCGATCTTGGCGAGCATGGACTTGAATGCCAGGCGGTCTTCGGCGCGCCTGATCACTTCCGCGTCCGCCCCCAGAAATCGCACCCCGTGGCGCGCCAGAACGCCCTGGCGGGCGAGCTCCATGGCCAGGTTGAGGGCGGTCTGACCACCGAGCGTGGGCAGGACCGCGTCGGGCTTCTCGCGCGCGATGATGCGCTCCACCGCCTCCACTGTGAGGGGCTCGATGTAGACCCGGTCCGCCACCTCCTCGTCGGTCATGATGGTGGCGGGATTGGAGTTGACCAGGACTGTCTCCACCCCTTCCTCGCGCAGGGCCTTGCAGGCCTGGGTGCCGGCGTAGTCGAATTCGGCTGCCTGGCCGATCACGATCGGTCCCGAGCCGATGATCAGAACTTTACGAGGGCGCGCTGGCGCCGGCTCGGGAGTGGCCGCCACCTGGGGTGCCCGGCGAGATCGCATCATGTCCAGAAAACGGTCGAAAAGGTACTGGTTGTCCCTCGGGCCGGGCGCCCCCTCGGGGTGGTACTGGACAGAGAAGGCGGGCCGCGTCTTGCTGGCCAGACCCTCCACCGAGCCGTCGTGCAGGTTCAGGTGGGAGACGTAGAACTCCCCCGGCGGCAGGCTGGCCGCGTCGACCTGGAACTCGTGATTCTGGGAGGTGATGTGGATCTGACCCGAGATGAGGTCGCGGACCGGGTGATTGGCGCCGTGGTGGCCGAATTTCAGGCGCGAGGTGGTGGCTCCGATCGCCCGCGCCAGGATCTGGTGACCAAGGCAGATACCGAATAGGGGAAGGCCCGCTCCCAGCGCCTGCCGGGCCAACTCCAGCGGTCCCTCGAGCACGCCCGGATCTCCCGGCCCGTTGGAGAGCAGGAGGCCCTGGGCGCCAAGCGATTGCACCTCGGCAAACGTGGCCGTGTGGGGCAGGACCAGCACCCGGCACCCGCGCGCAGCCAGGCAGCGAAGGATGTTGGCCTTGAGGCCGTAGTCAACCACCGCCACCAGCGGGCCCCGCCCGTCCGCGCCCTGCCCGCCTCCCAGTTCGACCGGCAAACCCTCGCCCCACTCCTGCGGCTGGCGGCGGGAAGCGGCTCCGACCAGGTCCTGGTCCTGGATCGGGGGGACGGCCTTGGCCAGGGCGCACAGGGCCTCGATCCGAGCCGGGCCCGGCTCGGAGCATTCGTGCGATAGAACCGCCCTCATGGTGCCGTGATCGCGCAGATGCCGAGTCAGGGCCCGGGTGTCGATCCCGCTGATGCCGGGGACACCCTGCTGGCGTAGGTATTGGTCGAGAGAACTCTGGGACGAGTGGTGCGAGGGCGAGGGGGCGGCCCAGCGCACGATCATGGCCCGGGCCCAGACCCGCGGGGACTCGGCGTCCTTTTCGCGTACCCCGTAGTTGCCCTGCATGGGATAGGTCATGCAGAGCATCTGCCCCGCGTAGGAAGGATCGGTGAGCACCTCCTGATAGCCCGTCATGGCAGTGTTGAAGACGACTTCGCCCTGGCCCAGGACGTTGGCACCCAGCGCCAGGCCGGAGAAAGAGCGTCCGTCCTCCAAAACCAGAACCGCGTGGCCGGGTGCCGGGGCCACCTGGCTGCTCATGCCTCCAGGATCACCGCGGAGTCCACCCCATCGGCCTCCACCAGGCGGACGGCGACGATCTCACTCTCCCTGGAGGGGACGTTCTTGCCGACGAAATCGGGCCGGATGGGCAGTTCGCGGTGCCCGCGGTCGACCAGCACCGCGAGCTGAATCGCCCGCGGCCGACCGAACTCCAGGAGGGCGTCGATGGCGGCCCGGACAGTCCGACCGTGGTGGAGCACGTCATCGACCAGGACCACCGTCTGCTCGTCGATATCCGGCAACATCGATCCCTGGGGATGGACCGAGGCCGCCCGCAGGTGGAGATCGTCGCGATGCGAAGAGGCGTCGATTCGTCCCGCCGGGACCCCCTGGCCCTCCAGCTCCTCCAGCATCGCAGCCAGGCGCTGAGCCAGCACATCGCCGTGCGAGACCACCCCCACCACCACCAGCTGGTCCACGCCATGGTTGCGCTCGATCACCTCGTGCGCCATTCGCCGCAGGGAGCGACGGATCGCATCGGCGTCCATGACCGTCGCCTTCAGCCGATACCCGGCAGCCACCGTCAGGACAGCACCATATCGAGCAGGGCCATCCGGATGTGCATGCCGTTGCGGGCCTGGCGGAAGTAGGCGGCTCGCGGATCTCCATCGATCTCCGGATTGATCTCGTCCACGCGCGGCAGAGGGTGCATGACGATGGCTTCCGGGCGCATCCGTGCCATCGCTGCCCGATCCATGCGATAGACGCCGCGCACCCGTTCGTAGTCCTCGGGGCGCTCAAAGCGCTCCTTCTGAATCCGGGTCTGATAGACGACGTCGGCCAGGGGCAGGATCGAATCCAGGTCGGAGGTCTCGTGCCATTCCACCCCGTGCTCGTTGAGGTACTGCTTGATGTCATCGCCCATCGCCACCAGGGGCGGCGCGACGAACCAAATCCGGACGCCTTCGTAGCGGCTGAGCAGGTAGGCGAGAGAGCGGGTGGTGCGGCCGTTGGCCAGATCGCCAACCATGGCCACGGTCACCCCGTCCAGGTGGTTCAGCTCGTCCTTGATGGTGTAGACGTCGAGCAGTGCCTGGGTGGGATGCTGGCCCTTGCCGTCACCGGCGTTGAGCACCGGCACCTCGCTGACCGCCGCCGCCCGCCGCGCCGCTCCCTCCTCCGGGTGACGCAGGACGATGGCGTCGGCGTAGCCAGACACGATTCGAATCGTGTCCTCCAGGCTCTCGCCCTTGGCCGCGCTGGAGAAGTCCCTGGCGTTGTCGGTGCCCATGGTGCGGCCCCCCAGTCGCAGCATGGCGGCTTCGAACGAGAGTCGGGTGCGGGTCGAGGGTTCGTAGAAGAGCGCGGCCATCACCCGCCCCTGCAGCCGACCCGCGGCCCGATGGGGATTGGCACGCATCTCATCCGCGCGGCGGAATATTTCCTCCAGCAGCGCGCGGCTGAATTGCTGCGAATCGAGCACGTGCCTGAGGGCCCCGACATCGGCCAAGACAACACCCCCTTCCCGGCCTCGCAGGGTCCGGATTTAAAGGAAACGGAACCTGAATTCTACCAGCCCCCGCCCGGCCGTTTCGGGGCGGGCGCCGGGAGTCAGCTCGGCCGCACCCGAAACTGGTCGCAAATGGGGGCCCCGGAGTCGGTGGCGATGTTCCATCGATGGCACCAGGCCAAACCGTCGAAGCGACGGCACTGGGCGCAGGTTCGTGCTTTGGCGGCCTCACCCTCCAGACGCCGCATCCGATCCGGACCCTTGGCGAGCCGCACTTGATAAGGCATCAGAGCTCCCGCACCGACCGCAGCGAAAACACACAGTCACCCGCTTCGTTGACCATTCCGCACTCTATTTCCTCGACCACCCAATCATTGGCCAGACCGTTGTATCGAAGCAGCGCGTCGACGGCGGCGGTCCAGAACTGACACGATCCCTCGCCACCAGAGCGCCCCACCAGCAGGGGATTGGCGTGAATGACGAGCCAGTAGCGGCCGTCATTGAGCTGCTTCCACTGGTTCAGGTGCTCTCCCCGAACGGCGTCCAGACGAGAACAGATGGAAACCAGGAGGTCACGAAGCCGACGGTTCTGACCGGCGCCCCAGGGTACGCGCCGGGGGTTGGGAAATCGCTCATTGGCAATCTCCAGTTCCGTCGTGAGCCGGCCCCAGCGGCGGAGGGCCTCGGGCGCCTGGGCCCCAAAAACGCGCTCCAGCCCCGTCATCAGGGCGGCCAGCCGAGCCGGAGGAGTGTCCCGACTCTGATCTCCGGGCGGGTCGGCCTGGCTCAGGTCGCCGAGCCCGGCGGCCTCGAGCAGGGCCAACCAACGGTCATCTCCCGCGATTTCGGTGGCGGCGTGAAATGCGCTCAGAAAAAACGAGTTCTCGATCCCTCCGTCGGTCGCCCGGAGACGCTCCAGGCCCATGTGCTCGAGGGTATTGGTAACCGAGGGGGGGGCGCCTCGCGGGGCCCGATCGGCGACTCCCGGGCCCACCGACGGGGGCTCCGACTCGAAGGCCGGGGAGAAGGGGGCGGTCGACATCAGCACCGAGGTCAGATCCACGACCAGGTTCCTGACCGTCGCGGTGCGCTCGGCGGGGTCCTTGGCCAGGGCTCGGCTGAGGACCGCATCCACCTCCCGAGGAAGCGCGGCGTTGCGCTCCTGGGCGGACGGTATGGGCGCGTAGACGGTGGCCATGGCCAGTTCCTGGGCATCAGCCCCGGGGTAGGGTGGCGTCCCGGTCAGCATCTCAAAGACCATCACCGCCAGGGCGTAGACATCGGCTCGCCGGTCAACGATCCCCCCCATGGCCTGTTCGGGGGCCATGAAGCCGGCCGTGCCGACGGCAAAACCAAGCCGCGTCTGCCGTGGGCCGCCGCCAATCACCTGGCGAGCCAACCCGAAGTCAGCCAGAAAGACCCGTCCGTCGTGGTGGATGAGGACGTTGCTAGGCTTCAGGTCACGGTGCACCACGCCCGCCTCGTGGGCGTGATGGAGGGCGTCCCCGACCAGGCTCAGGATGCGCCAGGCGGCGGTCCGATCCATGGGCGAGCCAGGCATGGAGGCGCGCAGCGTCCCGCCCTTGACCAGAGGGGTCGCGATGTAGGTCAGACCGGCCTCCGACCCGAAGTCGAAGATGGGCAGAATGTTGGGGTGATCTAGTCCGGCCAGCGTCCGCGCTTCGTATTGGAATCGCTCCAGCAGACCGGTCTGGCTGGCCAGATCGGGGGAGAGGATCTTCAGCGCCACCTCCCGGCCCAGGGAGGGCTGGAGGGCGCGATAGACCGAGGCCATACCACCTTCCCCGATCAGTTCGGCGATCTGGTATTGACCCAGCACTCGCCCTTCTAAATTGCTTGAACTTGACAACTGTCTACCGAGCCTGACGCGATTCTAGCCCGCGCGGAAGTCATCGGTACCCAGCTCAACCAGCGGGCCGCCGCGGGAGGCACGCGCTCAGTGCCGGAAGTGCCTTTGACCCGTAACCACCATGGCCATCCCAAACTGGTCGGCGAGGGCGATCACCTCCGGGTCGCGGATGGAACCGCCGGGCTGGATGGCCGCGGTAACGCCCGCCCGTGCCCCCACCTCCAGACCGTCGGCAAAGGGAAAGTAGGCGTCCGAGGCCAGCACCGAAGCCTGTGACCGGTCGCCGGCGCGTTCCACGGCCAGGCGCGCCGCCTCGACCCTGCTCATCTGTCCGGCGCCTACACCGACGGCGCTGAATTCGCGGGCCAGCACGATGGCGTTGGACTTCACGTGCTTGCAGACCAGCCAGGCGAAAGCCAACTGCGCCCATTCCGAATCGGTCGGCTGACGCTGGGTCACGACCGAGCAGCTCTGGCGATCAAATCCCGCCTGATCCTGGCTCTGGACCAAGAAACCCCCCGGAACGGTTCGTATGTCCATCTCCGGCCGGGCGGCGGCATCCGCCTCGAGGACGCGGATTCGAGCCTTGCGGGAGAGGATCTGGAGGGATTCCGGGTCAACCCTGGGCGCGATCACCACCTCCACGAATATGGACGCGATCTGTTCGGCCGTGATGGGATCAAGGAGTCGGTTCAGCGCCACCACGCCGCCGTAGGCGGAGACGGTGTCGCATTCGTAGGCCAGACGGTAGGCCTGGTCGAGGGACTCCGCCTCGGCCACTCCGCAGGGATTCATGTGTTTGATGATGGCCGCCGCCGGCCGCGCGAATTCGCCCACCAGCGAGTAGGCCGCGGCGGCATCCTGGATGTTGTTGAAACTCAGCTCCAAGCCCTGCAGTTGGCGGGCGCCGCCGAGGCCCCCGGGATCGTTGCCAGTACGGTAGAAGGCGGCCGCCTGATGTGGGTTCTCGCCGTAGCGAAGCGACTGGGCGAGGGTCCCACTGAGCGTCATCTCAGCCGGAAAGACGGTCTCCCCCGGACGTCTCAACCAGCTCGCTATCTGGGCGTCGTAGTGGGCGGTATGGGCGAAAGCCTCGGCCGCCAGGCGCTGGCGCATCTCGCTGTTCAGGCTGCCCTGCTGCAGGGCGCCCAGAACCTCCCCGTAGCGCTCGGGACGGACCACCACCACCACCCCGGCGTGGTTCTTGGCCGCTGACCGCACCATCGCTGGGCCGCCGATGTCGATCTGCTCAACCACCTCTTCGAAGGGGAGTCCGGGCCGCGCCGCGGCGGCGGCGAAGGGATAGAGGTTGACGCAGAGCAGGTCGATCGTCTTCAGTCCGTGCGCCTCCAGGGTCTGCATGTGGGCGACCGAATCGCGCCGCGCCAGCAGGCCCCCGTGGACGCCCGGGTGCAGGGTCTTGACGCGTCCGTCCAGGATCTCGGGGAATCCGGTCAGCTCCGAGACGGGGTGGACGTCCACGGCCGCATCCTCAAGACAGCGGAGCGTACCCCCGGTGGAGTAGATCTCGTAACCGAGCCGGACCAGGCCACGGGCGAAGGCGGGCAGCCCCGCCTTGTCACTTACGGAAAGCAGCGCTCGTCTGGGCAAGAAGTTCTATCGCCTCCGGCAAAATGCGGTGTTCCTCGACCCGGATTCGGGCCGAGAGCGTCGCCAGGGTGTCGTCGGCCAGGATGGGGACCTCGGACTGAAGCAGTATGGGTCCGGCGTCGACCGCTTCGGTGACCATGTGGACGGTGCATCCGGTCACCTCCCGGCCGCTCTGCAGCGCCTGCTCGACGGCGTTCATGGCGCCCCCGAAGGCGGGTAGAAGCGAGGGATGGAGGTTGATGATGCGACCACTGAATTCGGCCACGAAAGGCGCGCTCAGGATCCGGTCGTAGCCGGCGTTGACCACCAACTCAACCTTGTGGCTGACCAGCCAGGCGCACATGGCGAGGTCGCGCGCCGCGCTCGAAACGTGGTCCCGTTGCGCGAAGTGGCCCACCTCCAGCCCCCGCTCGCGGGCGTAGCGGGCGGCCCCGCAATCGGGCCGGTTGGTGGCCACGGCCACGACCGGAAAGCCGCGCTCGACCAGGTTGCGCAGGTTGCTGCCTGCCCCGCTGACCAGAAGTCCGAGGCGTGGCGATCTGGATTCTGACCTCAACCGAGGCGGATCCGGGGCCGATCGTCCGCCTCGACAACGCGGCCCACCACGCTGAACCCGCTCGGCACCTGGTCGGTCACCAGGATCATGCCCAGACCCATGTTGAAGGTCCGGAACATCTCCTCCTGGCCCACCTGGCCCAGATCCTGGATGAGCTTGAAGATGGGCGGCACCGTCCAACTCGACAGGTCGATCTGGGCCGCCAGGCCCGGCGGCAGGGCCCGCGGAAGGTTGTCCAGGATCCCGCCCCCGGTGATGTGGGCCGCGGTTTTCCAGGAGAGGGCCTGCAGTTCCTTCAGGTAGGAACGGTGAGGCACCAGCAGCTCCTCCTTGAGGGGCCTGGCCAGCTCGGGATAGACGTGCTCAAGGCTGACCTGGGCGAAGATCTGCCGCACCAGGCTGAATCCGTTGCTGTGCAGGCCACTGGAGGGAAGCCCGACGAGGCGGTCCCCGGCCCGGACCGGCTCGACGCGTCGATCGGGCTCGACGAAGCCAACCACGAACCCGGCCAGATCGTAATCGCCCAGACCGTAGACGCCGGGCAACTCAGCGGTTTCACCCCCCAGCAGGGCACACGAATTGTCCCGGCAGGCCTCGGTCAGGCCGCTGATGACCTGGTGAAACACTTCGGGATCAAGCCTCCCGCTGGCGAAGTAGTCGAGGAAGAAGAGGGGCCGGGCGCCCGCCGTCGCGATGTCGTTGACGCAGTGGTTGACCAGGTCGAGGCCGATTCCGGAATGGTCGTTGGCTGCCACTGCCACCTTGATCTTGGTTCCCACCCCGTCGGCCGACGCGGCCAGAAATCCACCCCCTCCGGGCAACTCGAAGAGGCCCGCGAAGGGCCCCACGCCGGTCACCACGCCCGCCCCCTGGGTGGCCTCGATCATCGGGCGCACCTGTTCCAGCATTCGGGCGTAGGCGGCGATGTCGACGCCGGCGCCGACGTAGGTTGCTCGCTCCTGGCTCACGGGACCGAACCAGCCACCGCCGTCATCGAGTCACCCACCTCGAAGGCCATCTTGTCCATCTCCAGCTGCTGGGGCACCGGCACCGGGTAGGAGCCGTCAAAGCAGGCCCGGCAGAACTCGTCCTCGGCGCCGTGCCCGACCGCGCGCATCAGGGCGGGGATGGGCAGGTAGGCGAGGGAGTCGGCCCCGATGTGAGCGCGGACCTCATCCACCGTGCGGCCAGCGGCCACCAGCTGCTTGGTCGATCCGATGTCCACCCCCATGAAACAGGGGAAGCGCATGGGAGGGCTCGAGATGCGCACGTGCACCTCCTTGGCGCCTGCCTTGCGGAGCTGATCGATGATCCGGCGCATGGTCGTCCCGCGCACGATGGAATCGTCCACCACCACCAGACGCTTGCCGCGCAGGGATCGCTTGAGCGGATTGAGCTTCAGCACCACGCCGGCCTCGCGCAGCGATTGGTCGGGTTCGATGAAGGTGCGGTTGATGTAGCGGGACTTGACCAGGCCCTCGCGGAAGGGAATGCCCGAGGCTTCGGCGTAACCGATCGCCGCCGGGGTACCGGAATCGGGCAGCCCGATCACGAGGTCGGCCTCGACCGGATCGACCGCGGCCAGTTCGCGGCCCATGCGCAGGCGCGCATCCTCCAGTTCGCAGTTCATGATCACCGAGTCGGGGCGCGCGAAATAGATGAACTCGAAGACGCACATGGCGTGCCGACCCGAGGCCTGGAACTGCACCGATTCGAGCCCGTGGTCGTTCATGGTCACCATCTCGCCCGGGCGGACCTCGCGGACGAAAGTCGCGTTGATCGTGTCCAGGGCGCAGGATTCGGAGGCTACGACGTGGGCGGGCTGGCCGGGCAGGGGGATGAAGCCCAGGCACAGGGGCCGGAAACCGTACGGATCTCGCAGGGCGATGACCGAGTCGCGGGTGACGATGGCGCAGGAGTAGGCCCCAACCACGCGCCCGAAGGCGCGGCGGAGCACGTCCTCCCAGTCGGCGCCGTGGGTGTTTTCAATCAATCGCGCCATCACTTCGGTGTCCAGACCGGTCTCGAACACCACCCCCGCGGCCTCCAACTCACGCCTGATGGCAGCGGCGTTGATCAGGTTCCCGTTGTGCGCAATCGCGCCCGGACCCAGGGTGGGATGGCGAAAGGTGAGTGGATGGGCATTGTCAAGATGGCTGGACCCGGTGGTCGAGTAGCGGGTGTGGCCGATGGCGACAAAGCCCTTCAGGGCCTCGATGGAGGCGGCCGAGAAGACCTGGGCGACCAGACCCATCTCCCGGTGCACGTGCACCTCGGCGCCGTCGCCGACGGCGATTCCGGCCGATTCCTGGCCACGATGCTGGAGGGCGAAGAGGCCGAAGTAAGCCAGATTGGCAACCTCGACACGGTGGGAGTGGATTCCAAAAATGCCGCACACGGCCCGCTATCCCCCCTCGGCCGCCGGCGGCAAGGCGTCGAGGGCGCCCGACCAGAGTCGGTCCAGCTCCTCCAACCCGACCCGGCATTGGCCCTCGAACTCGATCTGATCTCCGCCCGCCAGACCCAGCAACTCCAATTCAACGTGATGGCGACGCGCCAGGGTCTGCAGGCCGGGCATGCTCCCGGGTGCAGCGCTGACCACAAAGCGGCCCTGGGTCTCGGCAAAGAAGGCCGGCAGCAGGCCCAACTCGGCGCTGGATCGAAGCGCGGCACAGCGGACCCCCAGACCCCCGAGGAGCGCGGTCTCGGCCAGGGCGACCAGCATCCCACCCTCGGCCACGTCGTGGGCGGAGCGGAGCAGGCCCTCGGCGGCGGCCGCCAGAACGAATTCGTGGGCCGCCCGTTCGGCCGTCAAATCGACGCCCGGCGGCCGCCCAGCGACCTCACCCTTGATGACGCTCAGGTACTCCGAACCGCCCATCTCGTCGTGGGTGATGCCGACCTGGAGAACGAAATCACCAGCCGCCCGGAGCCCAGCCTGGAGCCGCTTGTCGGCATCCTCAAGGAGGCCGACCATCCCGACCACCGGGGTCGGGCGGATGGACCCAAACGACTCCGATTCGTTGAACAGGCTGACATTCCCGCTTACCACAGGCAGCTCCAGGCTACGGCAAGCGGCGGCGATGCCGGCCACGGCCTGCTCCAGCTGCCAGTACACCTCGGGCCGGTCGGGGTTGCCAAAGTTGAGGCAATCGGTGACTCCGAGCGGCTTGGCGCCGGTGGCGACCAGGTTACGAGCGGCTTCCACGACCGCGATCTGGGACCCGACGAAGGGGTCCAGGTGGCAGTAGCGCGCGTTCCCGTCCATGGTCATGGCCAGGGCCATGGCGGTGCCCTTGATCCGCAGCACGCAGGCATCACCGCCCGGCGCCACCAGCGTGGAGGCCCCGACCATGTGGTCGAACTGACGGAAGATGGATCGGCGACTGCACAGGTTGGGACTGGCCAGCAGTTGCTTCAGGGCGGCCCCCGCGTCCACCGTCTCGACGAGTCGAAGGGGCGGCGGACTCGGCTGGGGCTGGCTCATGAGGTGGCGTGGGGGCACCCCGGCGGTGAGCATCTGGACGGGCAGGCTGGCCACCTCGCGCCCACCCTCGACCACGCTCAGGCAGCCATCATCGGTGACCTCGCCGATGACCGCCGCCTCCAGGTCCCAGGCGCGGAACACGGCCAGGATGCCATCCAGATGTCGACCCTCGACGATCAGCAGCATTCGCTCCTGAGATTCCGACAGCATCACCTGATAGGGGGTCATATCGGCTTCGCGCCTGGGCACCTTGTCCACCTCGACGCGGGCGCCCGCGCCACTCCGGGCTGCCGCTTCAGCGACCGAGCTGGTCAGTCCGGCGGCGCCCAGATCCTGCACCCCCACCACCCCTTCCACCTGGCCTAGATCCATGCAGGCCTCGAGCAGGCACTTCTCCATGAAGGGGTTTCCCACTTGCACCGCCGGCCGCCGCTCGGCCGACGACTGATCGAGCCCGAGTGAGGCGAAGGAGGCGCCGTGGATGCCGTCGCTGCCGGTGGCCGAACCCGCCAGCACGAGCAGGTTGCCCGCGCCGTCGGCTCGGGCCCGCATCAGGCGGTCGGATCGAACCAGCCCCACACACATCGCGTTGACGAGTGGATTCTGGGCGTAGCAGTCGTCGAAATAGACCTCACCGCCCACTGTGGGGATGCCCATGCAGTTGCCATAGCCGCCGATCCCCGCCACCACCGCCTCGAAATGGTGCCGGCTGGCGGGGAGCGGTCCAAAGCGCAGCGAATCCAGCAGCGCCACCGGCCGGGCGCCCATCGCGATGACGTCGCGGACGATGCCGCCCACGCCCGTCGCCGCTCCCTGATAGGGCTCGATCGCCGAGGGGTGGTTGTGCGATTCTGCCTTGAAGACCACCGCCCAGCCCTCCCCCAATTCGAGCGCGCCCGCGTTCTCGCCCGGGCCCTGGAGTACGCGGGCGCCGTCGCTGGGAAGGCGGCCCAGGAGTGGTTTGGACGACTTGTAGCTGCAATGCTCCGACCAGAGCACACCCAGCATGCCCAACTCCAGCGCGTTGGGGACGCGTCCCAGACCGGCCACGATGAGCTCGTACTCCTCCCTGCTGAGGGCCACCTCGCGCAGTGTCTGGTCGTCGATCTGGAGTGCGCTCACGCCGTCAGCACCCCCAGGCCGGCCTCGATCAGACTTCGGAATAGCAACAGCCCATCGGTGCCGCCGAGCCCGGCCTCCGCGCACCGCTCGGGATGGGGCATCAGACCGAGCACGTTCCCGCCCGCGTTGACCAGGCCCGCGATGCCGTGCACGGAACCGTTGGGGTTGGCGCCCCGGCTGACCCTGCCCTCCGCGTCGGAGTAGCGGAAGACGACCTGACCACCCTGTTCCAGGCGGGACAGGGTGGCAGGATCGGCAAAGTAGTTGCCCTGGCCGTGGGAGATGGGGATGCGAAGCGGCTTCCCGACCGTCATCAGACCTGTGAAGACGAGGTCATTCCGCTCGCAGACCAGGTGACTCCACTGGCAGACAAATCTGCCCTCCCGGTTCCTCAGCAGGGCCCCCGGCAGCAGGCCCGATTCGCACAGAACCTGGAAGCCGTTGCAACTGCCGAGGACCAGGCCGCCATGGTCGGCGAAGTCGCGCACACTCTCCATCACCGGCGAGAAGCGGGCGATGGCCCCGCAGCGAAGGTAGTCGCCGTAGGCGAATCCGCCCGGAAGGACCACGCAGTCAACCCCGTGCAGGTCCCGGTCCTTGTGCCAGAGATAGCGCAACTCTTGGCCCAGCACCCTGTCTATGACCCATCCAAAGTCTCGATCAGACCAGGTGCCGGGAAAAACCACCACCCCAAACTTCATGGAGCGGGATCCGCCTCCAGTTCGAATCGATAGTCCTCGATGACGTGGTTGGCGAGCAATTGCTGGCACATCTGCTCCACGCGGCTGGAGGCGCGCGTGCGATCGGCCTCGGACAGCTCCAGTTCCAGGTACTTGCCCACCCTCACCCTCGATACCTCGGTGAAGCCGAGAAAATTCAAACCCTGTTGAACCGTGTTCCCCTGGGGGTCGTTCACGACCAGCTTGGGGGTGACCACCACCAGTGCTCTCAAACCCGCTCCTTGGCCGGAAAGAGGGGAGTACCGACGAGCTTTTGATAGGCAACCAGGTAGCGCTCTCGGGTCTGGGCAACGATGTCGTCGGGCAGGCGCGGCGGTTCCGACTCCCGGTCCCAGCCACTCCCGTCCAGCCAGTCGCGAACGAACTGCTTGTCGTAGGAGGGCGGGGAGATCCCGACTCGATAGAGTTCCGCGTCCCAGTAGCGGGAGCTGTCCGGAGTCAGGACCTCGTCGATCAGAACCAGTCGCCCCTCGACCAGACCGAATTCGAATTTGGTGTCGGCCAGGATGAGACCGCGAGCCGCACTCTGCTTCTCGGCGTGCTCGTAGAGTCCCAGGCTGGCGCTCTTCAAGCGCTCCGCCAGATCGTCGCCCAGAAGCGTCCGCATCTGGGCAAATGTGATGTTCTGATCGTGCCCGCTGTCCTCCTTGGAGGCCGGCGTGAAGATGGGATGATCCAGCTTCTGACTCTGTTCCAGCCCCGCCCCTAGGCTCTCGCCGGCCACGCCACCGGTTTGCTGGTACTCCGACCACGCGCTCCCCGCCAGGTAGCCCCTGACCACGCATTCGACGTCGATGCGCTGAGCTCGCTTGACGATCATGAAACGCCCCGAGAGCTGGTCGCGCTGGGCTCGCAGCGAATCCGGCAGGTCGGGAATCATCCCCGACACGAGATGATTCTCCTGGAAACCGAGGGTCTGGCTGAACCAGAAGATGGAGAGCTGGGTCAGCACCTTGCCACGGTCGGGAATTCCGGTCGGAAGCACGTGATCGTAGGCCGAGATGCGATCCGTGGTGACCATCAACAATCGGTCGTCGGAGAGCACATAGGTGTCCCGAACCTTGCCCTTGGCGAAGAGCGGTAGGTCGATCTGGCTTGTCAACAACGCGGGTCCCGGTTCCACCTTCAGCGGGCCTCCAGGGCGAGACCCAAACGGTCAAATGCCAGGTCCAGGTGAACCAGATAGAGGTCCGGCTGGAAGATCTCCTCCAAGCCCCCTCCGATGAGTTTCATCACCACCGCATCTCCCTCCAAATTGTTCCTAAATCCGCCCTCACCGCGCATCGCGTCCAGGGCCGCCTTCTGCACTCGCCGGTAGGCGTCCTCGCGCGCCATTCCGGCCTCCACCAGCGCCAGCATGACCCGCTGCGAGTAGACAACGCCGCCCCACAGGTTGAGATTGGCGAGCATGCGCTCGGGCCTGACCTCGAGGCCCGCCAGCACCACCTCCAACTGCTGGGCCATGAAATCCACCAGGCAGCAGGCATCAGGGAGCACGATGCGCTCGGCCGAGCTGTGGCTGATGTCCCGCTCGTGCCAGACGGCCACGTTCTCGAGCTCGCTCAGCGCGTACCCGCGCACAACCCGCGCCAACCCGCAGATTCGCTCGGTCAGCACCGGATTGCGCTTGTGAGGCATGGCCGAACTGCCCTTCTGCTGCTCTCCGAATGGTTCAAACGCCTCCCCCACCTCGCTACGCTGCAGATGGCGGATCTCGAGTGCGATGCGCTCCATGGACGCCGCCGCCAGTGCCAGGGCGTTGACGAAGGCGGCATAACGATCGCGCGACACGATCTGCGTGCTGACCGCATCCACGGCCAGCCCGAGCTTGTCGCACACGTATTGCTCGACCCGCGGATCCAGTGTGGCGTGGGATCCGACCGGGCCGGACAGCTTGCCCACGCTGACCTCGGCGGCGGCCGTCCGAACCCGAACCAGGGTGCGGTCCAGCTCGGCGACCCAGCCCGCCACCTTGAAACCGAAGGTGATGGGCTCAGCGTGGATGCCGTGAGTGCGTCCCACCATCAGCGTCCGGCGATGCTTCAACGCCAGCTCCAGGGCGGCGCAGCGGACCCCCTCCAGGCCGGTCAGGATGAGTTCCGCCGCCGCCCGCAGCTGCAGCGCCTGGGCGGTGTCGATGACGTCCGAGCTGGTCATGCCCAGGTGCACGTAGCGCGCCTCCGGCAGTCCGATGGACTCGTTGACCGAGGTCAAAAAGGCAATCACGTCGTGACCGACCTGGGCTTCGACCTCCTGGATCCGGGCCAGGTCGAATGAGGCCTGGCGGATCTTGGGAAGGGCCTCGAGCGGCACGCGTCCCAATTCGGCCCAGGCTTCACAGGCCAGAACCTCAATCTTCAGCCACAATTCGAAGCGGCGACGATCAGACCAGACCTCGGCCATCCGAGGCAGGGTGTAGCGCTCGATCAACTTCTGGGCAGGCTCCAAGGCACCGATGAAGTGGGCGCGGGCTGGCTCAGATTATAGAGGAGCCACTCCCCCATTCAGCCCCCCGGGGGCGATGGTCGCCCCCACTCATCGCACGGCCCGCTTTCAAGTTCACCGCGGCGGAGACGGAGGTGGCGGATAAGCTGGAATCGCATGGCTGGAACCCGTAACCGTGAGAGATCACTTGTCGTTTGAGCGGCCGAAGGAGGCGGCGTTGAACAGCCTGCCAGCCAACCAGGAGGAAAACCACCTGGTCCAGCGGGCGAAGCAGGATCCGGCGGCCTTCGCCGAATTGTACGACCGCCATTTCCTTCGGATATATCGATTTGTGTATTCGAGAGTGAGAGATCAATCGCTTGCCGAAGATGTCACCTCAGTGGTCTTCATGAAGGCCCTGCGCGGTATTGGCCACTACCAGGACATGGGCCGTCCATTCGTGACCTGGCTCTATCAGATCGCGTCCAACGCGGTCACCGACAGCTTCCGCTCCGCCCGGCCCACCGAGGACATCGATGACCAGTCCCACCTGGCCAGCGCCGGCCTGACGGTGGAGGAGGCAGCCCAGCATCGCGACGTGATGCGCCAGATCTGGGGCGTGGTGGAGACCCTGCCCCAGCAGCAACGGAAGGCCCTGATCCTCAAATTCCAAGAGGACATGAAAATCGACGACATCGCCGCCATCCTGGGCAAGAGCCCGGGCGCGGTCAAGCTCCTCATCCACCGGGGTATGAGCAAGCTCCGAAGCGAGTTCGTCGAACCATGAACCAGACCCCTGGCGACCGGGAACTGGACGAGGTGCTCGACGACCCGGGCCTGATCTCGCTGGCCCAGGGCCTGAGCCGGTTTCGGCCCGACGCGGTCGATCCTGACCGCGCCTTCCAAAGCGAGTTGCGACGCCGCCTGCTGGCCGAATCCTGGCATCGAAACCAGCCCCGGCGATCGCTCTGGCGACGCGCCTGGACCATGCCCAACCTGGCCTGGGCAGGAGCGGCGCTGGGCATCATTCTGATCCTGGGGGTCGGCATCGAGGCCGTCATCAACAAGCCCTTCGGGGTCCAGCAGCTGACCGTGACCAGCCCCGTCAGCAATGCTCAGGCGGCGGACCTGCGGCAGGCCATCGAGCTCAACTTCACCCGACCCATGGATCGAGCCTCGGTGGAGCACGCCCTCTCCATCGCTCCGGCGGTGGCTGTCTCCTACACCTGGACCTCGCCCACCTCGCTCAGCGTGGTGCCGGTCTATCCCCTGGCCCCCGATACCCGCTACCAGGTCACGGTGGCCTCCACCGCCCACTCCAGCAGTGGGCAGGCTCTGGGAGGTGCGGCCAAGGTGGGTTTCGTGACCACCCCGCTGCCCGCGAGCACCACCCCACCGCCCCCGCCCAGTCCCCCGCCCACCCCGGCGCCGATCAAACTGGGGTCGGCCACGGGCCTGGCCCCACTCTGGTCGCAGGACGGCAAGCGAGTTTACGTGGTCGGATCCGCGGGCGATCTGGAGTCCTATCCGGCGGCGGGTGGAATCGCCACCCAGGTCGCACCCGACCAGGTCCAACTGGTTGCCGTCGGGCCGGCCGGACCGGCCTTCTGGCGGGCGGGCGTCCTCCACTACGCCTCGACCCAGATGGCGGTGGCCAACGTTCTCGCGATTGGGTTCGCTACCGGCCAGCCGCTGGTGGCCACCACCGCCGACATCCGCACGGCGGCCGGCAAGGTCCTCTTCACCCTGCCCGAAGCGGCCGCCTCGGCCGCGATTTCCAGCGACGGCACCCGCGTCGCCTACCTGAACGGATCGGGGCTGCTGCGGGTGGTCGACCTGGCCCGGGCCACCGACATCTCGCTGGGTCAGGCTGATGCCTACGCTTGGTCGCCCGATGCCCGTCACCTCGCCTTCGGCGCACCGCTCGGGGTAGAGGCCGCGGACCTGGGCGGCGCCTCGCCAACCCCCACCGGCACGCCGTCGGCGACTCCCGCCGCCACCCCCCCGGCGACCCCCGCTGCCCCCCCGCCGGCATCGACCGGCCCCTCCGGTTCCGTCGCCGAGAGCGGCGCCACGGCAACGGTTCTGACCCACCTGACCGGCGTCAAAAGCCTGTCCTGGAATGTGGCGAGCGAAATCCTGGCCAGCACCGGCGAGGGCGTATTCAGCCTCAAAGCCACCGGGGTGTCCACGCCCCAGCAGATCCTCCCCGCGGCCGCTGGCGCGGCGGAGTGGGCGCCAGCAGGAAGTGACGTCGCCTACCTCGAGAGTTCGATCGCGTACACGCTTTCCAGCAACGCCCAGGCATCGCTCTCCAACCCCTCTGACCAAGACGAGGTGGTCAAGGGATTCATGGACGCCCGCCTGGCCGGCAACGCCCCGCTGGCCAGCACCTTCCTCGACGCCAACGGTGTGACCGCCTACTCCGGGCTCGCGCTGCTCTACTCCGCCAAGCCGTCCCTGGCGCGTTACTCGATTCTTCTCTCTGAACCGGGTGTGGATGTCGCCCGCCTGATTCTGGAGCAGGCCAACCAGGACAGCGCGGTACTGGAATCGATGAGCTTCATCCGAGATCTGAACGGCAAGCTGCTGGTCGACGCTGCCACCGCCAGCGCCCCCCGCCCCCTCGGTCTCAGCCCCGAGGTGGTCAGCGTCAAGGTCCTGGCGACCGGGGTCGCCCTTCAATTCGACTCCACCCTGCAGGCGTCCACCGTGGCGTCCGGGTTCAGCCTGGCCGGGGCGGCCGTGAAGGCAACCTACAACGCCGGCACTGGCACCGTCACGCTGGCGCCCACCGCCCCGCTCGCCCTTGACCACGTGGTGGACCTCGGCGTGAAAGCGTCCCTGACCGACATCGCCGGCCATCCGGCCGCACCTCTGCAGCTCCAGATCTTGGGTGTGTAGCCACTTCCGGCCGGTCCCTAAAGCGAACCTCGGCGAATCGTCTCCGCGGCGAGAAGGAGCGCGCTGACCGAACCGGTGTGGGTGATTGACCCCCGCAGCGCAGCAGCAACGGCTTCCGCCAGGGGCAGACGGCGCACGATCATGTCCCGCTCGTAAAGTTCTGGCGCCCGGGCACCCGGGCGCAGCCCCCGCACCAGGTACTGGTGCTGGACGCAGTCCATGACCGCACTGGGGCGGGTCGTCCCCAATTTGATCCAGGATTCACCGATCAGTCCGGCTTCCTCGAGTAGTTCTCGTCGGGCCCCAGCCAGCGGATCCTCGCCTGGCTCCAGAGTGCCCGCCGGAACCTCCCAGGAGGTGGCCGCCCAGGGGTGCCTCCACTGTCGCACCAGGTGGGTGAATTCGAGGTCGTCCACCGCCACCATCAGCGCCGAGTCCGGGGCCTGAACCCAGTTCATGTCGGCCCGGTCGCCATTGGCCCACTCCACGGTGTCGCTGCGCAGCCGCAGCCGGCCCACCGGGGGACTGACCCGGGTGCCGACCACCCGGACGGGAGACTGGAGGTCGTGCTCCAGGCTCATTGGCGCCGCCCGGTGAGGGCGGCGACCGCCGCCACCGCCGCCGCCACCTGGCGCGGATCAGGACCGTAATCCAGGGCGGAGACCTCGGCGGCCAGCCCGCGCGCACGTTCCAGCAGGGCGGGGTGGTCCTCGATGAAATGCGTGCTGAGCCGGCCCGCCCGAAAATCCGGCTCGGCCAGAATCGCGCGATGGAAGGGGATGGTGGTCTTGGGACCGGTCAGCACAAACTCCGAGAGCGCCCGCTCGGCCCGGGCGATGGCCTCCGCGCGATCACGGCCGTGCACGATCAGTTTGGCGAGCAGCGAGTCGTAGTTGGGCGGCACCTGCGATCCAGGCCCGAATCCCGAATCGACCCTCACCCCGGGTCCCCCCGGCGCCACCCAGTGCCGGATCCGCTCCGGGTCGGGGGCAAACCCTCGCGCCGGGTCCTCGGCGTTGATCCGCATTTCGATCGAATGCCCGGTCGACCCGGACTCCGATTGGGACCGGGAGAGGGGTTCGCCGGCGGCGATGCGGATCTGCTCCTTGACCAGATCCACGCCCGTGACCGACTCGGTGATGGGATGCTCGACTTGGAGCCGGGCGTTGACCTCCAGGAAGTAGAAGGCGCCGTCGGCGAATACGAACTCGACCGTCCCTGCGTTCTGGTAGCCGGCCGCACGCGCAACCCGCAGCGCCGCCTCGCCCATCTGCTCCCGCACCTCCTCGGTCAGGGCGGGGGAGGGAGTCTCCTCCATGATCTTCTGGTGGCGGCGCTGGAGGGAACATTCCCGCTCCCCCAGGTGAATCACCTGGCCGTGCGAGTCGGCCAGGATCTGGAACTCCACGTGGCGGGGATTGCGCAAGTAGCGTTCCAAGAACACGGTCGGGTCCCCGAACGCGGCCTGGGCGGCGGCCGCGGCGGCAGTCAGGGCGGCCGCCAGGTCCTCGGCTCTCTCGACCACCTTCATGCCGATTCCCCCGCCTCCGCCGGAGGGCTTGATGATGACCGGGAAACCGATCTCGCCGGCGCACTCCAACCCCTGTTTGATATCGGTGATGGCGGGTGAGCCGGATGCCACCGGGACGCCCGAGGCCACCGCCAGCTGGCGCGCCGCGAGCTTGGATCCCAGCGTGCGCATGGCGCTGGCCGGCGGTCCGACGAACTTGATACCGGCCGCCGCACACGCTTCCGGCAGCTCCGGCCGTTCGGACAAGAAACCGTAGCCAGGATGAATCGCACCGGCTCCCACCTCGGCCGCCAGATGGACGATGCGGTCCAGCTGTAGGTAGGAATCGCGCGCCGCCGGGCCGCCGATGTGGTGCGCCTCGTCGGCGTAGCGACGGTGAATGGCGTTGGCGTCGGCGTCGGAGTAGACGGCCACGGTGGCGATCCCCATTTCACGACAGGCACGCATGACTCGGATTGCGATCTCGCCCCGGTTGGCGATCAGGATCTTGTCGAATGGACGCCCAATGGACACTTGGCCGCGACCCTAGCCGACGTGGACGAGGGCCTGGTGGGGACCCACCACCTCGCCCTCACTGACGTAGACGGCGGTCACCTCGCCGCTCTTCTGGGTGGTGATGTCGTTCTGCATCTTCATCGCCTCCAGCACGGCGACCACGTCGCCCACGCCGACCTGGTCTCCGACCTGGACGGGGACCTTGACGATCAGGCCCTGCATGGGCGCGGTTATCGATCCCGGCTTGATCGCCGGCGCGGGCGAGCCGGCGGGGAGGGGGTTGTCGTCCCCGAGTGACGTCACCAACAATCCCCGCCCGCTCACCCGGACCTTGAAAACCTCGCCCTCCACCTCCACCTCGAACTCGGCCATGGGCGCGGCCGCGACTTCTGGGGGCGGGGCCTCGGAGGCGGCGGACGCCATCGTCTCCGTGTCCTGGGTGGGTTGCGGGGCCTGCGATTCGTCGCTGGCGGAGGCGTCCTCGGAGACCTGCGCCGGGCTCGGCGCGGGAGCGGGGTCGTCGATCTTGAGGCCGGGGAAGAGGAGGTGGTTCAGGAGTTGCTCGTCGCTGACCTCGTCGCCCGACCGCTGGAGCCGCACCCGCGTGCGCTCCAGCTCGGGCTCGATCAGGTCGGCGGGGCGGATGGTGATGGGATCCTCCTGCCCCAAGACCTGCCTTCGCACCTCCCTCGAGGGGGGCTGGGGAGGGCGCCCGTAAAGGCCCTGCAGGTAGTCCTTCAACTCCTGGGTGACGGTCGCGTAGCGCTCTCCGGAGAGCACGTTGAACACCGCCTGGGTGGCGACCAGCTGCCGAACCGGCGCCACCAGAGGCGGGAACCCCAGGTCCTTCCGGATCCGGGTTATCTCCTCCAGCGTCTCCGCCAAGCGGCCCTCGGCATGGTGGAGGGCGAGCTCCCTCTGCACGTCATCGAGTGTTGCCCCGGGCAGCTGGTAGCGCAAGATGTCGGAGTCGACGCGGTCGGCCAGCGCCGACATCTGGTCGCGGTGAGCTGATTTCAGGCGCTCCACCACCACCTTGATCTCGGATAGCCGCTCCAGGTCCAGTCCGGTGTCGTACTCGCCATCCCTCAAGGCCGCCACCACGCTCTCGGCCGCGGGCTGGCTGGCACCCCAGGCTAGGGGACTGATGGCGGTGTCGAGAACGCTCGCGCCCGCCTCCACCGCCGCCATGTACGACATCGGCGCCATGCCGCTGGAACAATGGGAGTGCACCACCACCGGCAGGCCCACCGCCCTGACCAGCCCCGTCACCAGCTCCCAGGTGGCCTGCGGGCTGAGCAGACCCGAGGTGTCCTTAATCACGATCTCGTCCACCTCCATGGCGCCCAGGCCCTTGCCGAGCACGATCCAGCCGTCCAGCGTGTGGGCGGGACTGATGGCGTAGCAGAGGGCGCCCTGGACCCGAGCCCCGCTGGCCCGGGCGTAACCAATCGCGGCCTCCATGTTGCGGAGGTCGTTGAGGGGATCGAAGACGCGGAAGATGTCAACGCCGAGGGCTCGGGCGCGGCCGATGAATAGCTCCACCACGTCGTCGCCGTAGTTGTGCGATCCGACCAGGTTCTGGCCCCGCAAGAGCGCCTGGATGGGGGTTTTAGGGGTCGCCTTACGGAGCCCGCTGAGATAGCTCCAGGGATCCTCACCGCGTCGCAGATAGGCTTCAAAGGTTGCCCCGCCCCAAGCCTCCAGGGAGTGGAAACCGACCTCGTCCAGCAACTCCGCCAGGGGCAGCAGTTCGGCCGCGCCCAGACTACCCCCCAACAGAGATTGGTTGCCGTCGCGCAAGGTGGTGTCGGTAAGGCGCAGCCGCGCCGGCCCCTTTCTCTTAACGATCTGCCAGCGCCCTCCGAAGTTGCTGATGGCGGCTGGCCACGTCCGGGTCCTGCAGCCCCAGGATCCGTGCCGCCAGCCAGGCGGCGTTCTTGGCGCCGGCCTCGCCGATGGCCATCGTCGCGACGGGAATCCCAGAGGGCATCTGGACGATGGAATAGAGGCTGTCGACACCGCCCAGGTGAGCGGTGGGGACGGGCACGCCGATGACCGGCAGCTCGGTCCAGGCGGCCACCACCCCGGGCAGGTGGGCGGCGCCCCCGGCGGCGGCGATGATCACCTTCAGGCCTCGCTCCGACGCGCTGCTCGCCCACTCCATGACCCCGGCCGGGTTGCGGTGGGCGGAGCAGATCTTGAGCTCAGCGCTGACCCCCAGCGCTTCGAGCTGCTCCAAACACTTCTCCATCAGCCCCAGATCGGACTTGCTGCCCAGGATCACACCCACATCCGCCATCACTGCCCCTCTGCCTCCATTGCTATATCGGTTCGGTGGTGCTCCCCCCGGAATGCTACCCGCGCCACTCCCGCCAGCGCGCCGGCCCGCGCCGTGGCCACGTCCTCGCCCAGCCCGACCAGAGTCAGCACCCTTCCGCCCGCCGTTACCAGTCCCTGATCGCGATCGAATCGGGTGGCACCGTGAAATGCCATCACCCCCTGCGGAAGGTCGGCCAGGCCGGAAATCGGGTGCCCCGTCTGGTGCGAATCCGGGTAGCCCTGTGAGGCCATGACCACCGCCACCGCCGCGCGCGACGTCCAGCTGATCGGTGGGGCCTGGTCCAGGTCACCCTCGGCGGCGGCCAGCATCAGATCGACCAGGTCAGATTCCATTCGGGGCAGGAGAACCTGTGCCTCCGGATCACCAAAGCGTGCGTTGAATTCGATGCAGCGCAGGCCGGTCGGAGTCAGCATGAGACCGGCGTAGAGGACGCCGCGATATTCGAACCCCGCCTCAGCCAGGCCGGCGATGGCCGGTTCCAAGATCGAACGCCGGGCCTCCTCCACCAACCCATCGGTCACACCCAGCGCCGGCGAATAAGCACCCATGCCCCCGGTGTTGGGCCCCGCGTCGCCATCCCGGGCACGCTTGTAGTCGCGGGCTGCCTGGAGGGCGATCACGCGGCGGCCGTCACTGACGCCGAAGACAGACAGTTCGGGACCGGTCAGGCGCTCTTCGATCACCACCCGCTGGCCAGCCCACCCCAGCGTCTTGCGCACCAGCAGGGCGTCGATGGCGGCGTCGGATTCATCGACCGACGCGCACACCGTGACGCCCTTGCCCAGGGCCAGCCCGTCGGCCTTGACCGCCACCTGGCCCGCGTGCTCGCGGGCCCAGAGCTTGGCTGGGCGGGCCTCGGTGAAGACCCCGAACTCGGCGGTCGGGACGGCGCAACTCTTCATCATGGCCTTGGCGAAGGACTTCGAAGTTTCGATCTGCCCGGCGCCACGGTCGGGTCCGAAAACGGAGAAGCCGGCTTCCCGCAGAGCATCGCCGAGGCCGGCGGCAACCGCCGATTCGGGGCCCAGCACGGCCAGGTCGATGGCCTCGCTCCTGGCGAACCGGACCTGCGCGCTGACGTCGTCGACCTTGATCGCCACGTTGCTTGCCACCCCCGGGGTGCCGGCGTTGCCGGGCGCCACGAAGACCGCCCGCACGCGCTCGGAGCGGGCACAGGCCCAGGCCAGAGCGTGCTCCCGCGCACCCGAACCCACGATCAGAACCTTCATCCCGCCCGCGCTCACTCCCATTCGATCGTCCCTGGAGGTTTGCTGGTGATGTCGTACACCACGCGATTGATCCCCGGCACCTCATTGACGATGCGGTTCGAGATCCCCGCCAGGACGTCGTGGGGCAATCGTGCCCAGTCGGCCGTCATTGCATCCTCGGAGGTGACCACCCGCACCGCCACCACGTTGGCGTAGGTCCGGTAGTCGCCCATCACCCCCACCGTCTGGAGCGGAGTCAAGACCGCAAAGGCCTGCCAGACCGCACGGTAGAGGCCCTGTTTCTTGATCTCATCGACCACCACCCAATCGGCCTGCCGAAGCACCTCCAGCCGCTCACTGGTGACCTCGCCCAGACATCGGATGGCGAGACCGGGTCCTGGAAAGGGCTGCCGCCAGGTCAGGTCGTCCGGCATCCCCAGCTCGGCGCCCACGGCCCGAACCTCGTCCTTGAAAAGTTGGCGCAGAGGCTCGATGAGCTGGAAGCGCAGGCCCTCGGGCAGTCCTCCGACGTTGTGGTGGGTCTTGATCTTGGCTGCGTGTGGTCCTGTGTCGGGCGCGGTCGACTCGATCACGTCCGGGTAGAGGGTGCCCTGGGCCAGGAAGTCGACCTGGCCCAGGAGCTGGGATTCCTGCTCGAACACGTTGATGAACTCGCGGCCCACGATCATCCGCTTCGACTCCGGCTCGACCACACCGGCCAAGGCGGCCAGGAAGCGCTCTCCCGCGTCGACATATCGGATCTTGAGGTCGAGGTGGCCGCCTAACGCCTCCATCACCGTCTCCGCTTCGCCGCGCCGCAGGAGGCCGTTGTTGACGAACACGCAGGTCAGTCGATCCCCGATCGCGCGTTGGATAAGGACGGCGGCCACGGCGCTGTCGACCCCGCCCGAAAGAGCACAGATGACGCGACCGTCCCCGACCTGGGCCCGTATGCCCTCGATGGATTCGAGGATGAACGAGCCGGGGTTCCACGTCCCAGTGCAACCGCAGACGCCAAAGAGGAAGTTGCGCAGCATCTGCTGTCCCCGCGGCGTGTGGTGGACCTCGGGGTGGAACTGGATGCCGAACAGGCCGCGCCCGTCGCCCATTGCGGCGACCGCTGAGTTAGCGCTCCGGGCCAGGGTCCGGAAGCCAGGCGGCAGGGTGAGGACGTGGTCGCCGTGACTCATCCAGACGTCGAGTTCCGGCTCCAGGCCGGCAAAGAGCCCGGCGGCTTCGGTCACCTCCAATTTGGCTGGCCCGTATTCGCGGGCGGCGGCGGGAGCGACCGCGCCACCGCGATGGTAGGCGATGAGCTGCATCCCGTAACAGATGCCGAGGACGGGCACCCCGGCATCGAGCAGGGCGGGGTCGATCTGGGGCGCGCCGGGGGCATAGACGGATGCCGGACCGCCGCTGAGGATCAATCCAAGCGGCCGTCGGGCGGCCAGGTCCGCCCACGGGGTGGAGCCCGAAACCAGCTCGCAGTAGACGTTGGCCTCGCGCACCCGTCGGGCGATGAGCTGGGAGTACTGGGAGCCGAAATCCAAGACCAGAACCAATTCGCGGCCGGTTCCAGGTCTGGTCAGCGGAAGGGCGTTGGCCGGCTGGGTCAGATCACGTCTCCTTACCGGCCGCGGCGGTGATCGCTCAGGATGTCCTCCTATCGAGGGCGGGCTGCAGCGGATTATAAGGCCTCGGCTCTGACCATCCCCGCCCTCCGGTTAAGCTTGGAGAAGCGATGGCGATCAAGACCTTGGAGTACCTGCGAGGTATCTCGGCGGATGACTGTCGGCGACTTCGTCAACAAAACATCCTGCATACCAACCGCCTCCTCCACGCCACCACCCTGGGCATCGACCGCAACCGCCTCTCGGCGCGGACCGGGATCTCCGCCGATCGCCTGCTGGAGTTCGGACGGCAGTGCGCGATGCTCGAGATCTCCGGCCTGGAGCCCTACCTCGCGGTCTCCCACCGCCTCGGGTACACCGGGCTCAAGCAGCTCAAGCACGCCGACGCAGACCTGCTCCACGCCCAGTTCGCGGAGTCGGTCGGGTTGCGAAGCGCTCCCAGCCGAGCCATGGTCGAGTATTGGATCAGTCAGGCCCGCTACCAGGACTGCATGGAGGAGCCAGGTGAGCTGACCGCCTCTCAGACTCCCTCCTAGTTTCGCGGGCGCGGTCGGTCGTCCGCCGCACGCTCCTGGTGATGTTCACCACCGCGACGCTGGGCGAGAGCGCCACCGAGAGACCGACCAATACCGCTCCCGGTCGGCCGACGCCAAGGGCAATCAAGACTCCCGAGGCGATCAGCGTTGTCAGTAGCGTCTGGAGTGGGGCGACGATAAGTAGTCGTCCCCGCTCCCTTCCAAGGCGTCGTGGGTCAATCTCGATGCCGACTTCGAAAAGGAGTAACACGACTCCGATGTCGGCCAGCAGTTGGAGCCGGCTCCGATCGGCGACATAGCCGGGTGTGAATGGTGATACCGCCAGCCCGACAGCTATGTATCCGACCACCGCGGGCAGTCCAAGCCGGCGGCCAGCCAACCGCCCGCCACCGCCAGCAGCAGCAAGAGGCCGATCTCGAAGATCGCGGGCGCCGTCAGGTCCATTCTTGCAATTCTTCCGATGCGCGGATGGGGCCGTCAGCGACGCCGATCAAGTGGCAGGGCGGTACGGCGCTCGCGAACGTTCTCGGGCCAACCTGCGCGCATCCGGGCCTGCTGGGGGCGTCAGATGGAGTCGGAAACTGATCGCGACTCCGGTCCAAAGCCGGTGACGGCTCACTGTACTCGGGGCACGGCATCTCCGAGCCGTGAATCTCAGATTGAACGCCACCTCCCCATCCTGACCTCAGTTACGGGGCCCGTGTAACCTCCCGACCGAACCCTTCCCAGGTCCCGATCAGGGGTATACGCCAAGCACAGTGTTCGCGTTGGCCACTCGTTGTACGGCTAGCGCATAGGCAGCCGTGCGCATGTCAACGCGGCGATTGACGCTGGCATGCAGCACTTCGTAGAAGGACCTGGTGATGACGTGGTGGAGCTTGGTGTTGATCTCCTCTTCCTCCCAAAAGAAGGCCTGGAGGTCTTGCACCCATTCGAAATAGGAGACGATGACGCCGCCCGCGTTGGCCAGGATGTCAGGAATCAGGAAGACGTCGTTACCGTGCAGGATGGCGTCGGCCTCGGGAGTCACGGCCGCGTTGGCCGCCTCGGTAATCAGCCGGGCGCGAATCCGGCCGGCGTTGGCCTGGGTGATCTGATCCTCGACCGCGGCCGGGACCAGCACCGTCACCGGCAACTCCAGCAACTCCTCGCCCAGCATCCCCTCGCCGCCCTTGAAACTGCGCACGTCACCACCCTCGGCGCGGTGCCGGTTCAGCGCCTCCAGGTCCAGACCGCGGGTGTTATGAGTGGCACCGTGGGAGTCGCTGACCGCCACCACCCTCAGTCCCGCCGCGGCCAGTAGCCGCGCCGCCGGGGCACCGACCTGTCCGTATCCCTGCACCGCCGCCGTGGGCGAGTCCTCCTCGATGCGCAGGTACTTCAGCGCTTCCAGGGTGACGTCGGTGGCTCCTCTCCCGGCCGATTCCTCGCGCCCCTCCGAGCCTCCGATGTCGACCGGCTTGCCGGTCACCGAGGCGGTCACGGAGTGACCCGCGTGCATGGAGACGGTGTCCATGATCCAGGCCATGATCTTGGAGCTGGTGCCCAGGTCCGGGGCCGGGATATCTCTTTCCGGCCCCACCAGCAGTGAGATCTCGGTGGCGTAGCGCCGCGTCAGATGCTCCAGTTCACTGTCAGACAGACGCTTGGGATCGACGTCCACGCCGCCCTTGGCGCCGCCGAAGGGAATGCCCACCGCGGCGCACTTCCAGCTCATCAACATGGCCAGCGCCTTGACCGTGCTCAGGTTGAGCCCCGCCTGGTAGCGAAGCCCGCCCTTGGCCGGCCCGCGGGTGATGTTGTGCTGGACCCGAAAGCCGGTGTAGACCCGCACGCTGCCGTCGTCGTGCCGGACCGGGAAATGGACCACCAGTTCCCGCTTCACCTCGCGCAGGATGCGGCGCTCGCTGTCGCTCAGCCCCAGCAACTCCGCCACCTCGTCGAAGCGGCCCTGGGCCACCTCGAAGGCCGAGCGCGACCGGGCCTGAACCGCCATCCTTCGAAATTCCCTCTCCGCTTGCAGCCCCAAAAGGGCCGATCGCAGTCGATACTACTACCCCGCCCGCAGCGATAATCCGCGATGGCACATGGACCTCCGCAGACCGGGCGCTTACCTTCTCGCCATCGTGGCTCTGGCGTTTGGATTCGTGGTCGCCGTGCAGTGGCGCTCCCAGCTGATCGCGCCCGGCAACCGAATCGAGCAGAACCAGGCCCTGCTGCAGAGTGTTCTGGGGTTGGAGCGTCAGAACCAGCAGGATCGAAGCCAGGTGGCGTCACTCCGGGTCCAGATTGGCAATCTCGAGGCCGATGCCTCGACCCGGTCGGACCAGACCAATCAGCTGGCCGCGACCGTGAACGGCCTTCGCGCCGAAGCTGGGGCCACCACGCTTCGCGGGCCGGGTTTGACCGTGACCCTGGACGACGGCAAGAAGGGACCGGACCTGCAGGGGGCGACGGCCTGGGTTGTCACCTATCAGGACGTGCAGGATGTGGTCAACCTCCTCTTTCAGGGCGGCGCAGAAGGGGTGGCGGTCAACAGCCGGCGGATAACGCCCCTCTCGGGCTTTCAGGGGACGGGCGGAACCGTGGTCATAGATCAGGGTCCGCCGCTGCTGGCGCCCTTTCGAATTTCAGCGGTTGGAGACCGCGATGCCATGCAGTCTCTCCTCAGCCAGACGAGCAGCCTCGGGGATCTTCGCTTGCGTCAGCGACTGTACGGCGTCAGCCTGAACGTCGATCTCTCGACCCAGATCACCCTCCCGGCCACCGACTCGAGCCTCGAGGTGCGATTTGCCCACAGCCCCTGAACACCGCATCCGCAACCTCGCCGTGGTCGGCCTTCTGAGTGGAATCATCGCCTTTGTGGCGGTCGTGCAGCTGCGCAGCCAAGCCGAGGTCCAGGCCAGCCTGGCCGGACAGGACAACACCGCCTTGGCCTTTTTAATCGACGACCTCCACCGTGCCCACGACACCCTCGAAGGGCAGGCCGCGTCCTTGGCCCACCAGGCGCAGTCGCTGAAGGCGGGCGGCAACAACGCCGCCATGGTCGCCCTCTCGGCACAGCAGCAACAACTCCAGATCGTGGACGGCCTGGTCGCCGTTTCTGGACCCGGGGTGGTGCTCAACGTGACTGCTCCCCTGACCGCCGTTGACCTTCAGGACGCACTCAACAACCTGCGGCTGGCCAACGCCGAGGCGATCATGGTCGACCAGCGGCGGGTGGTGGCAGAGAGCGTGATCGAAGACTCGAACGGTCAGGTCCTCGTCGACGGAGCCGTGGTGGGGGACCCGTGGACCTTCACCGTGATCGGGGACCCGACCCAACTCGGCACCGCCGCCGGTCTCATGGCGCGCTCCCTGGACTCCGACCCAAGAGTTAAGTCGGTGAGCTTTAGGAGTAATCCCAACCTGACCATCGGGGCGGTCATACGGGCTCATCCCTTCGTCTACGGCCGGAGCTGACCTCTCGGGACATCCTTGCGCAACCCCCGCCGGCGTGGCCCAAGACCTCCCTTCGGGTGGCCGCAGAATCGTGGGCTGCGCCCCGGGGGAGGGCGTCAGCGTAGTTCTGGGCCCGGGATGGGACGGGGGTATGCTGAGTACGGATGAGGCGACTTGAGCCGAGACCAAAACAGGAGGAAACTCTCCATGGCTAAGAACAAGGGACGAACCCCAGGCGGGGGCCGGCGACCGACCGGGAATCGCGACGGTCTCCTGGACCAGGTCGTCAGTGAATTTCAGCGCCGCATTCCACCCGACTTCGCCCGGCGAATCGAGGACGGGGTGAGTGAGGGTCAGCGGGTTCTGCACGACAACCTTTCGAACTTCAGGCGCCAGGTCGGAACCGCGGCCAGCAGAGCCGAGGTTGAAAGGTTGACCCGCCGTCTCGATCAGCTGACCGAGATCGTCGAGGCGATGGTCAGCGGGGCGGCCAGTGGGGCGCGCTCGGCGCGCAGCGCCCAACGCGCGGCTGGGGGCGCGAGCGCGAGCGCCGCGGCCTCTGCCAAAGCACCGGCCAAACCGGCACCCGCGCGCCGGGTGAGGAGGCAGGAGACCACCACTTCGGTGCCGACAGCGGCGCGCAAGCGGTCGCCCAGGACCAAACCACCCGCATAAGTCCGGGCACCCTGGGTGTCAGGGCGCGCCCACGCCACCCTTGAGGGAGGTTTCCGACTTTCTAGCCCCGGCGAACGTGCTCGTGTGGGGGCCGGGGTAGACACCGGCGGCGGCCTGCTCAACGTCGCCCGACTCGGCGATCAGTCCCTGACTCGCCCCCTTGGCCGGGGACGGTCGGGGTCGGAGCCAGCGTCTTGGCACCCCGTGGCGAGTTTCGCGGGATGCCGTCAGACGAGCAGTGTTTCCACCTCGTAGCGGGCAATCTGGGCGGCGGAGGTGACGATCCGCAGTCGCAGATGACGAGCCTGTGCCACGAGCAGACGGTCGAAGGGATCTCGATGAAGAGAGGTGTGTATTGGCTTCGTGGACGCCAACAGACTTAGTACCTCGCCACATAAATACGATGATGTATTACGGGCCTTCAAATAGTAACCTTCTCCTCACCCACTATGAGGAGGAAGAGTGCCGAGAAGATCTCCATTCGTCATCGAA
>Ga0207933_1000324_pt1 | contig 48865 bp, 44 predicted proteins | sample NGESurdeep092012_4_FD_184488 | JGI IMG/M metagenome (GOLD analysis project Ga0207933, IMG submission 184488) | Arctic peat soil microbial communities from Barrow, Alaska - NGEE Surface sample F53-3 deep-092012 (SPAdes) | ecosystem: Environmental > Terrestrial > Soil > Wetlands > Peat ... | reverse complement strand
CTGGAAGTGCCCAGCCGAAGTCTTCCTACCCAACTTCGACTTCGTGAAATACTGGCACCGTACCTTCAACCCCGTTGCACTTCAAACTTGAAACCGCCACCTGTAAAGCATCTCCTGATACTGAACAAAGAACGCGCATGAATGGGCCACCCGGATATTGGTGGTGAGTGGGCCACCCGCGCAAAGAACGCGCATGAATGGGCCACCCGGATATTGGTGGTGAGTGGGCCACCCGCGGCTGCGCCTTCACTCCGGCCTGCGGCAGCGAGGTGGCGTCTTCGACGCGGCTGTTTTACGGCCCAACTGAAGTTGGGCCCTGCTGAGAGATTTGGGGTCTCCGTGGGATGGGCGGGTGCGGTCGCGCTTTGCGCGATGGGCCACATCAAAATCGAGATGTGGGTGCCCGGCCACTCAACAAATTATCGGATCAGCGTGAGAGCTGTTTCGATCGAAACAATAAAGTGAATGCCTGAAATTCGGAGCTTCCAAAGATCTTTGTCATTCGTAATGAATAGCTCCACTCCGTGTTTCGCGGCTGACGCCAGTTGGATTCCGTCTGGCTGCCTGACGTTTGTCTGAGCACGGATGCTGGCGTATAGATCCGCGGTTTCCTGATCGAATGGGACTACTGTCGAAGTCTGCAAAACTGCCGTTCGATATTGCTGTGCGAGCACTTCGTTGCCGCCTTTGCGTGGCTTCGTCATAACTTCACCGAGGGTCATCGCCGAAGTGACCAGGCCGACTCCAGCCTCCAGGAACTTCTCACGCAAAGCGCGCACTGAAGGTCGAAAAACCGACGTTGTGTCCCACTGGTAGATGAAGAGATTTGTGTCCCAAAACGCGTAGGTCACGGACGACCCTCCCACCCGTCACGCATCTCGCGAAGATAGGAATCGGCATCGCCGAATGTCCAGGTTCCCGCGAGCCGTTCGAGAGGATCGTCCATCGGAGAACCAGAAAGCTTCGATAAATGATCCTTACTCCACTGCTCGTACCAAGGCAGCCATCGACGCAAATCTCGCGGCAGATCTTCTACTTTGGGAGTGGATTGTCCCCCTTCTCTCGAAGGGTGGAACGCATCGCCTTCGATGTACAAACGGCGATAGCCATTCGGCAACTCTGTCAACATACGCCGGCGGTTAGGATTTGCAGGCTGAGATGCCGTAACGTGTTGCACGATGTGCTGGTAGACGGTCCGGGGCTGCGCCTTTGTCAATTCGTACATGAAGACCTGATCTCGAATATGGATTGGAGAGAAGCCAAGATCGTCTGGGTGCTGAGAATGCAGAATGGCTGTTGCGAGCCAAACGGCATCTGCCGCTGTGAGTCCCGCGTTCACTGCATTTCCTTGAATTGAATGAAGCAAAGTATGCATTGGACACTCCCCACGTACATATAGTTACTATAGTATAGTTTTTTAGTATTTAGTCAAGAAGAGAACGCAATTTTGTCGTAACGACTGCGCCTTCGCTCCGGCCTGCGGCAGCGAGGTGGCGTCTTCGACGCGGCTGTTGATGGCTCAACTGAAGTTGGGCCCTGCTGAGAGATTTGGGGCCTCCGCGGGGATGGGGCGGGTGCGGTCGCGCTTTGCGCGATGGTCCACATCTCGTATAGGGGTGGCCCCCCTCCCCGGGGGGTACCTTGTGATGCAAAATCTTGATGGGACAGGGTTTAGCCTTTTTGGGGTATACCCCCTGGCTGAAGGCGGCCGGTTAGCTGCGGAAACCCAGCGGATGGCTGGGCTTCGGTGGTTACTCTATGTCTTCAGTATATAGAGGGTGTCAATAGGTTGAGAGGTAGCGGAGTTTATAAGTCGCTGATTTGAATAGCGAAACTAAATGTTGGTTGTGGGCAGAAAGACGCGGTTGAGGTTCGGGCCCAGCTACAGTTCGTCGCCGATCAGGGGAGGATGATCGTGGCTGGAGTTGAGAATATCCAGAAAAGCCTGGCCGTCTGAGTCTTGCGGAGTGCGGGTAAAGAAGCGTTCTGTGACGATTCTCTCGCGGACACGGTCTGCGGCGAACGCGAGACACGCGAGAATGTCCTGCTGCGTCAGTTCGGGAAAGTCGGACAGGAGCTCTTCCTGCGACATGCCGGCGGCAAGGTAGCCGAGGACGTCGGCCACGGTGATGCGCAGACCGCGGATGCAGGGCTTGCCGCTGCGCTTGCCCGGCTCCATCGTGATGATCTGCGTGTAGTCCATACCGTTCTCAAGGTACGGAAAATTGTGGGAAAGGTAAAGGTGTTTGTCTCCGGCGGGATGCCGGGGAAAGCAATTTTGCCCATTCGGCTGCGCTCAGGGCTACGGCTGCGCCTTCACTCCGGCCTGCGGCAGCGAGGTGGCGTCTTCGACGCGGCTGTTTTATGGCTCAACTGAAGTTGAGCCCTGCTGGGAGATTTGGGGTCTCCGCGGGGATGGGCGGGTGCGGTCGTGCTTTGCGCGATGGCCCACATCTCGAAATCGAGACGTGGGCATCCGGCGTCGCCTGGGGATGAGTCTGATAGACTCTCGTGTCATGGCAAAGATTCTTAAGGCGGTCAGTGGGTATGCGCGTATGTGGCCGCGCGAGATGTTCGATCATCTCGATCCTGATGGGATAAGGAAAAGCACAACCCTCGCAAAGAGTGTCGAGTTTTTAAACGAACCCGGTGTATATGTCCTCTATCGCGACGACGTGCCTTACTACGTCGGGAAGGCCGACAAACTACGTCGTAGGCTTTGGGCACACGCAATGAAGCCGGAAGCGCGATATTACAACTTCTGGAATTTTTTTTCGGCCTTTGTCGTTTTGAATGCGGCACAACGAGATGAGGTTGAAGGAATTTTGATCTCGGCGATGCCGACCGCAAATAGCGCTCAACCTAAGTTGCCGAAGGAGAAACTTCCGAAAGAAGTCATTGCGATGGTACGAAAGATACGTAAGGATCGTGCAAATCCTGATTGATTGTTATGAATCCCATCATCGGTGTAAGCAAAGTTTTTTAGATTAGCGTGTGCGAGGTCTGATGATACTTACGATCATGTTGTTCACCGTTCTCTTCGTTCCGCAAGAGGCTCCTCAAAAGCCTGATGCAACGGCTATGGAAGCGCAATACAAAACATGCGCAAAGCATTACATCCCTACAGAAAAATGCACTCCTGAGGTCTATCAGCAACTCAAGGAAAAGGATGCTGCGCCCCTTGACGCGGATACTGCTTTCGCACTTGGAGCTGTGAATGAGTACCGTCCCCTGCTCAAAAATCCGGGCTCGATGCAAATTCGTGCTGCATACATTTTTCTAAATAAGTGCAAGAAATGCGAGCCGGACGACAAAACTGTTTGCCTAGAAGTATCGGCGCAAAACGGTTTCGGTGGGATGACGACAAACCACATAGCGCGTATAACCATGAGAGGAAAGACGCGATGGGAATATGAGAGTGATACGACAGGGCCGTTCGTAATGCATTTTGACCCTTGGGATAGCGGTTGTAAGTATGTAACTGGTCGGATCGACGTGACAGAAAAGGTGAATCAGGCGCTCAAGAACGCACAATAGGTGTCTTGCTGATCTGAACGCCTAAGTGCGTCAGGTGGTCGAGGCGTTCTATGCTTGGGCTCAATACCCAGAGATTCATAACAAAAAGGCCCCGGATTTCTCCGGGGCCTCGATGTTTGTAACGCGGATTCCCTTCGGGAATGACAAACCAAAAAGGAAGTGCGTTGTCGTTCGGGTTGAGGTTTAGTACATGCCGTCCATGCCGCCGCCGCCGTGGCCTGCGTGGCCGCCAGCTTCCTTCTTTTCGGGGATTTCGGCGACCATGGCTTCGGTGGTGAGCATCAGGCCGGCGATGGACGCCGCGTTCTGCAGAGCAGTGCGCGTGACCTTCGTCGGGTCGATGACGCCGGCCTTGACCAGGTCCTCGTAGACGCCCGTTCCGGCGTTGTAGCCGAAGTTGGTGTCCTTCGATTCGTTGATCTTGCCGATGACGACCGCGCCTTCTTCGCCCGCATTATGAACGATCATCCGAAGTGGTTCTTCGATCGCCCGGCGGATGATGTTGGCGCCGATCTTCTCGTCGCCTTCCAGCGTCTTGACCAGAGCGTCGACCGCGGCAGCGCAGCGGATCAGGGCAACACCGCCGCCCGGGACGATGCCTTCTTCAACGGCAGCGCGGGTGGCGTGCATCGCGTCTTCAACACGGGCCTTCTTTTCCTTCATCTCGGTTTCGGTAGCTGCACCGACCTTGATGACGGCGACTCCGCCGACCAGCTTGGCGAGACGCTCCTGGAGCTTCTCGCGGTCGTAGTCGGAGGTGGTCTTTTCGACCTGTGCGCGGATTTCCTTGACGCGTGAAGCAATCTTCGCGTCTTCGCCGCCACCGTCGATGATGGTCGTGTTGTCCTTGTCGATGGTGATGCGCTTGGCGGTGCCGAGGTCTTCGATCTTGACGCCCTCGAGCTTGATGCCGAGGTCTTCCGTGATCGCCTTGCCGCCCGTGAGGGTTGCGATGTCTTCGAGCATTGCCTTGCGACGATCGCCAAATCCCGGAGCCTTGACGGCAGCGACATTCAACGTTCCGCGCAGCTTGTTCACGACCAGCGTCGCGAGCGCTTCGCCGTCTACGTCTTCAGCAATGATGACGAGGGGCTTGGCGGTGCGGGCGATCTGTTCCAGCAAAGGAAGCAGGTCCTTCATCGAAGAAATTTTCTTCTCATAGATGAGGACGTAGGGGTTCTCAAGGGCCACTTCCATGCGCTCTGCGTCGGTGACGAAGTAGGGCGAAAGGTAGCCGCGGTCGAACTGCATGCCTTCAACAACGTCGAGCTGCGTTTCCATGGTGCGCGACTCTTCGACGGTGATGACGCCGTCCTTGCCGACCTTCTTCATAGCTTCGGCGATGATGGTGCCGATCTGCTCGTCGGAGTTGGCCGAGATGGTGCCGACCTGCGCGATCATGTCGCCGGTGACGGGCTTGGAGAGAAGGGTGAGTGCTCCGCCCTGGACAACGCCATCGGAATCACGCTTGCCGATGATGGCTTCCACAGCTTTGTCGATGCCGCGCTTGAGCGCCATCGGGTTGGCGCCGGCGGCAACCGTCTTGACGCCTTCGCGGTAGATTGCCTGCGCCAGCACAGTGGCGGTTGTAGTTCCGTCGCCAGCTACGTCGGAGGTCTTCGAAGCGACTTCCTTCACCATCTGCGCGCCCATGTTTTCGAGGCCGTTCTCGAGCTCGATTTCCTTGGCGACGGTGACGCCGTCCTTGGTGATGGTCGGGCTGCCGAATTTCTTTTCGATGACGACGTTGCGGCCCTTGGGACCGAGCGTCACCTTTACCGCGTTGGCGAGCGTGTTGACGCCACGCAGGATCGCCTGACGCGAATCTTCTCCATGCAGAATTTGCTTTGCCATTGTGTGACTCCAGTGAATAGTGATGAGTGAATAGTGAATAAGGCGCGGCCGTGCAGGCTCAGGCGCTGATTGCTGCGAGGGCAGTTACTTGCTGAGGATGCCGAGGACTTCTTCTTCGCGCATGATGAGGAGGTCTTCGCCGTCGAGCTTGATTTCGGTGCCGGAATACTTGCCGAAAAGGATCGTGTCGCCAGCCTTCACGTCGAGCGGGAATACCTTGCCTTCGTCGTTGGACTTGCCCTTGCCGACGGAGATGACTTCGCCCTGCTGAGGCTTTTCCTTGGCGGAATCGGGGATGATGATGCCGCCACGGACGGTTTCGCCCTCTTCAAGGCGGCGGACCAGGATGCGGTCGTGCAGCGGTGTGAATTTATTTGCCATATTTCTTACTTCTCCTTTAGGTTTGGGGTACTTGAACCGGGCTGCGAAGGGATCGCAGCGAGTTAGCACTCTCCACTTCCGACTGCTAATGTAGACCTTTCCAGGGGTGAAAGTCAAGGGCTCCGCGTGAAATGTGAGTGAAAGACGCTCAAGTCGGGAAAGATGCCGATTGTGGGTGCGAAGGGGTAGAATCAGGCCATGATTTCCGCGTTTTTTCGTTTGCGTTCGACCTTCGTTGTGGGCCCGGCTTTGGCGCTGGCTCTGGCGGTCCCGGCCCTTTCGGCCCATAGCCAGACGGAGCATCATGGCCGCAAGTACAAGCCGTTGGCGCCGGCCGCGATCGTCACCGTGATGGTCGAGCGGGCCAGCAACGGCAAGCCGATCGACAATGCTTCGGTGGTGTTCCGCGTCAGCAAGGAAGGCAAGGAGCAGGGCAGCCTCGAAGTCAAGACGAACGAGGAGGGCAAGGCCAAGATCGACATTATCGAGGTGGGAAGCCACGTCGAGGTGCAGGTGATCGCGGAGGGTTACGCGACCAATGCGACGGTGTTCGATGTGACGGGCGACGAGAAGAGCGTGTTGCTGAAGATGCAGAAGCCGCGCGCCCAGGTGTCGGCGTACGAGGACAATGACGGCAAGGCTGCGTCGCGTCCGCCCGGGGTGCAGGAGCCTCGGCCGGAGGCGAAGCCGAAGAAGACGCCGCTGGCGTTCCCGCCGCCCGCGGCCCCGAAGACTGCGGCCCCGCCGGCGACGAGTTCGCCGCAGTGAGTCTGAACGCCAACCCGCTGCGCGGGCAGAAAGCGCTGGTGACGGGCGGGGCGAAGCGCATTGGGCGCGCGCTGGCTCTGACGCTGGCGCAGGCGGGTGCAGATGTGGCGATTACCTATCGCGGCTCCGATGACGAGGCGCAGCGGACGGTGGAGGACTTGCAGCGGCTTGGGGTGAAAGCGATTGCTGCCTTCTGCAACGTGCGTGAAGAGGCCAGTGTTCTGGATGCGACTGAGTACGTGCTGGGGGAGTTCGGCGAGCTGGATTTGCTGGTGAACAACGCCGGCGCGTTCGAGACGGAAGTGCTGGAGAAGATTTCTGTCGAACAGTGGGACGCGATGTTCGAGACCAATACGCGCGGGCCGTTTCTGGTGGCGAAGGCGGTCCATGCCGCGTTGAAAAAAGCGCGGGGGCGGATCGTGAATATCGGGTCGATGGGCGGGATCCATCCGTGGGCGACCCATGCGCATTACTGCACGTCGAAGGCGGCGCTGCACATGCTGTCGCAGACGATGGCCAAGGCGTGGGCGCCGGAGATCAGCGTGAACTGCGTGGCGCCGGGGATGATCGTGCAGGGCGAGGTGAATGCGGCGTATGAACACTTCGCGCACAAGACTCCGATGCAGCGCAATGGGAGTGCCGAGGATGTGGCCGCGGCGGTGCTATTCTTTGCGACCGGGCCACACTTTATTACGGGGCAGTTGATGGCGGTCGATGGCGGGCTGGGACTGTAAAGGCAGTGGCTAGAGGGTAGAGTGTAGAGCGTAGAGAAGGCGTCGTGGTGATGAGACGGCGGTGCCTGGGGTTTGATTTTCAGCTACGAGCTACGAGCTACGAGCTGCGAGTTAAGAACGGATTGGCCGCAGGGAATTTGACCTAGTTTTCGGTGGGGACTTTTTCTACGTGGTCGATGACCAGGAAGTCTGTGGGGACTTTTTGGGGTTCGAGCTTGAGGCCGAGTTGCTCTTGCACAGCGGTGAAGATGGATGGGAATGTGGACTCGGTTGACGTGGCGGGCGCGAAGTGGAGATCGAGGATGTAATTGCCTTCGATGCCGGTCTTGTCCATCACCGGTTGGCCCAATGGCCGCGTTAGTAAACTCGCGAGGGTCTTGGTCGAGATGCCCGCAGAACGTAAACCATCTTCGAGGATGTAGGCCCCCGCAGCGGTGTCCTTGTCTTTTGCGGGTGTGAGCTTCGGTCCACCCTTTGCGACTACAAGCGCATAACCCGGAAGATCTTTGGTTTCGTGGTGGACGGCCAGTTTGAACCGTTGCTGGAGAAGTTGTTGCAGCAGCGGCTGATATTGCTTGGCGGTCAGTGGGGTGTCGCCTCCGGGCTTTGCTTTGACGGTGAAGTATGCCGAATCGAGCAAGTCTGCTTGTCCCGTGATGCGGTTGTCGGACATGCCGTAGGCTATGGCGATCAGGATCCGCAGCGACATGTTTTCCATCGTGAACTGTGTATTGGGGAAAGTAGGAAATGACGCAGTTTCGTGGTCCGGATCGACTGCCCGAATGGAGGCGACTTCAAAGGCTTGCGGTGTTTGAGCGGGAGTTTGTGCGCAAACTGGCGTGGCGGCCACGAGGATCGCGACGAGCAAACTGATGTTGGTCCCAGAAAAACGCTTCTTCATGGCTCACCTTCTGAGTAGACGTTTCCACCAGCTTTTCTTCTCTTCGCCGTCGTCGAAAAGTTTGCGTGGAGGCTCTTGTTCGCCGAGGGGCGTGCCATCGAAGACGTTGCGGGGGTTTTCTACGCAGAGGAGATTGGCGTAGGACGCGCCGTAGCGGCGGGCGACGAGGTCGCAGGCGGCTCGCATTTGAGGCGGGCGGTGGGTGACGTTGTGGGCGTCGGTAGCGAGGAAGTGGACCCAACGGTCGGCGAGCAGGTGGTGGCTCATCTGCTCGGCGTCGCGGCCCATGTGTCCCAGAACGGAGCCGGCGGTGACCTGTACAAGGAGACCGTTGCGCAGCCAGTCGGCGAGGCGGGCGGTGTCTTTTTGCAGCGTGGGGTTGCGCTCGGGGTGGGTGAGGATGGGGGTGATGCCGGCGATCTGAAACTGGTAGAAGGTTTCGGTGAGCGTGCGGGGGAGGCCGAAGTCGGGCAGCTCGACGAGCAGATACGTGGTCGCGTTGATCGAATATTTCGTGGGGTTGGCGAGGGCGTCGTGGATGTTGTCGTAGCTGAGGTGGAAATCGCAGCCCAGGCCGAGTGTGAGCGGGATGGACTCGCTGGCGAGGGCGTCGCGGAGGATTGCAAGGCGCTCGGCGTTGAGCGCGGGATTGTAGTCGAACATGCTGCTGGCGTGGGGTGTGCAGACGACGTGGGTGATGCCGTCCGCCGCGGCGATTTTTGCCATGGCGATCGAGGTTTCGAGGTCCGGTGGGCCGTCGTCGAGGCCGAAAAGTAGATGGTGGTGGATGTCGATCATGCGCTGTGGCTCAGGTTATCACCGCGATTGGGACGGCTGGGTGGCGGTTTGGCGATGTTCTGCATCCAACGGTAAAAGAGACACCAATTTGCCGAAGTGGGCAGCGAGGTTTCGCATCCGGGCGTTGCCGTCGTATGATTCAGAGAGTGTGAATCGGCGTCCACGCGCGGGACCTCACTAGACCCAGGGAGATTCAGGAAGACTTCATGTCAGAAAACACTACCACTGCCAAGCCGCGCGTTCTCGTTGCAGACGATGAACAAGTCATTGCCAACACTCTCGCCATCATCCTGAACCAGGCGGGCTTTGAGGCGCGCGCCGTATATAGCGGCGAGAAGGCCATTGAGGCGCTGGATATTTTTCATCCGGACATGCTGATCTCGGACGTCATCATGACCGGAATGACCGGCATTGAAGCGGCGATCCAGACGCGCGAGAAGCTGCCGAAGTGCAAAATTTTGCTGTTCTCAGGGCAGGCCGCCACAGCCGATCTGCTGGAGCGGGCAAGGGCGCAGGGGCATGAGTTCGAGATTCTGGCCAAGCCCGTGCATCCGACGGACCTGCTGGCGAAGCTGCGGGGTTAGCTTCCGGTTCAGATTTGCGGCGCGATGGATTTGCGGCGCGATATAGATCGGGCCTTCAGTGTCTGCACGGGAACTTTTTTCGCGACACTTCATAGCTTGCTGAAGCAGTCGCACGCCCGGTAGGTGACGGCTTCAGCCGTCACATCGACGATCGAAAATCAATGCGGCCTTCAGGCGCTGAGGCGCAGGTTCGCGCTGTGACGCATGTCATCCGTGCGCATGCTCACAAACTGGCATGTTCGTGCAAAAAGGTCGCAAAAAGACATCAAATCGACAATTTCCGGCAAAGACGACGCAAAGTGGCACACAAAAGCATCAATTCGCGATAAAAACGACAATTTAAGCCACTAACCTCAAAGAAAAATGCGCCGGATTTTCGTACCCAGGCACCGTTCCGCTCGCCACCTTGCCGCGTATGTTGAACAATCTAAACAAATCTCCCTCAGTCGCACATACACCGGCTCGATTTTCCTTTAATCTCGCGCGTTTTGACGACGATCATGTACTCATACACGGCTTGCAGAGTGGCATAGGTTATGCCCGCTCGGCCGTCGAGCACCGCTCCACGAATGAACATCATATAGACCCATTTGACGGCGGGACGCAGAGGCATCTTGTAGAAGATGGCCTTTTGCGCTGCGCGTTTTTCGTCGAAACTGCGGCCGAAGAGCGCGCTGCGCAGGGACGCGTTCTGCGTGGCGAGGCCCGCGGCGAGAAGCTGCGCTTCGAGCGTGGAGTAGGTGTTGTGCTTGTGGAACCAGTGAGCGATCCCCTTGGAAAATGGGAAGTGGTCGAAGGGCTGGTGGAGGGCGATGACGTCGCCGTCGATCACGGGGCGCTCGTTGATTTCGCGCGTGTACCGGACGTGGCCTACGCGGACGAGCCGGATGTAGAACGGCGTGAGCTGGGCGTGTTTGAGCCACTTGCCCCACAGGAAATCGCGACGGCGGATGCGAAAGCCGGAGGTGGTTGCGGGAGCGGTCGCGACAGCGCGGCGCATTTCGGCAACGAGTTCGGGGAGGGCGCGCTCGTCGGCGTCGAGGATGAACAGCCAGGGGTGTTTGAAGGCGAGCGTGGTGCGCGCGGCGTTGCGCTGGTCGGCGTAGGTGGTGAAGGCGCGGGTGGTGACGATGGCGCCGCGGGCGGCGGCGATTTCGGCGGTGCGGTCGGTGCTTTCGGAATCGAAGATGTGGATGTCGTCGGACCAGGCGACGGAGTCGAGGCAGCCGGGGAGGTCGTGCTCTTCGTTGTGGGTGAGGATAAGGACGGAGATCATAAAGGCAGTGAATAGGTAGTAGTGAATAGTGAATAAAACAAAGGCGAAACGCTTCGAGACTACACGGTTGTTGTTGTGGTGGGGCGTTTGCGGTCCTTGACAGCGACCGCCGGGGAGCCGGCGTAGACCGTCCAGGGTTCGAGGTCGTGGGTGGCGACGGAGGCCAGGCCGAGGACCGCGCCTTCACCGATGTTAACGCCCGGAGCAACCGAGGCGCGTGCGCAGACCCAGGCGTGGGGGCCGATCGTCATGCGGTAGGCGAGCAGCGGGAAGGCGGGATCGTTGTAGTCGTGGGTCGCGCCGCAGAGGAACGCTTCCTGCGAGAGGATGACGTGGGAATCGAGCTGGATGGGCGAGGGGTTGTAAACCTCTGCGCCGGGGCCAATGGCGACGTGGTCTGCGCAAATGAGGTTCCACGGGGCCCATATTCGAGCAGACGGATAAATATGACAATCCGGCCCGATCGTCGCTCCGAAGAGGCGGAGCAGAAGGCTGCGCCAGGCATGGAACGGGCGCGGCGTGGGGCGGAAGAGCAGCAGCCGGCAGGTGTTCCAAAGCGCGCGGCGGGCACGGTTGCCGAAGGTGAACGCGGGACGGACGAAGGGATCGGGGTAGGCCGCTTCGGAAATATGGTTGGAGGCGCGGTAGTCGGCGGTTTTCGGCATTAGCGCGTCTCCTTTGCTTCGTCGAATACGCGGAACGTTGCGGCGGCGTTGGTACGCATATCGTAGCGTGTGGCGAAGGTCCGGACAGCTTGTTGGCCCATGGCGGCGCGCTGCTCGGGAGAGAGGGTGTCCCAGCCGACGAGGAGGGAGACGGTGCCTTCGAGAGTGTCGCTCTCGACCAGCCCGCATTTGTCGGCGGCGATTTCGGGGGAGATGTTGACCTTGTCGGAGATGAGGACGGGGCGGCCCGCGGCGAGGGCTTCGACGACGGCGAGGCCGAAGTTTTCCTGGTGCGAGGGCAGGATAAAGGCCTCGCAGAGATCGAACGCTGCGGCTTTGGCGATGCCTGTAACCATGCCCGGCCAGTGTATCCGGTCTGCGACAGGGTTTTGCTCGGCCAGCGCTTTCAGTTTGGGCGTCCAGCGATTGGGATCGGGACCTGCCATCACAAGATGGAGGTCGTCGTCCGTGAACAAGAGGTCTGCGAAGGCCTGCACAAGGAGGTCGCAGCCCTTTTTGGGGTCGATGCGTCCGAGGAAGAGTAGAAAGCGGCGGTTGCGGACTGCGGGGCAGAGGTTGTAGAAGGCTTCGTGTGCGGCTTCCGTGGGGGGTTTGGCTGGCTCTACGCCGAGAGGGACGACTACGGGTGTCCAGTGCGAGAGCCAGAAGCTCTGGCGGGCGAGGTTGCGCTCGGTTTCGGTGGTGAAGAGGACGCGGTGGGCGGAGCGGAGAATCCAGTATTGGGCGGCGAGCCAGTAGAGCCACTTTTTCAGGTGCTTGAAGGGGTAGGCTCGCTTGAACCAGGGGTCCAACATGCCGTGGGTGAAGACGACGTAGGGGGTGTGGTTGCGGAGAGCGCGCCAGGCGGCGAGGCTGGGGTACGTCCAAAGGCCGTGGACGATGACGCCGTCGAAGCGGGCGCGGTTGGCGCGGAGCCAGGGGACCAGAGTGGCGCTGTAGGAGAAGCCGGGGCGGGTGCGGCCGAGCGCGTGGACCGGGCAGGGCAGAGTCGCGAGTGCGGGTTCTTCGGGGAAGTCGCAGGTGGCGATTTCGGAGGTGACGTGCGGGGGCGCGAACTCGACCAACATGCGGGCGACTTCGGCGGGGCCGCCGGATTCGGCGCTCATGGTTCCAACGATGTGCAGGATGCGCATGCTCTTAGGTGAGGATAGCAGCGGTACTCACGCGCGGAGTTTGCGGGTGGTGTGGGCGAGGGCGGCGCGGAGGCCGGCGATGTCCTGCTCGAATGACCAGGAACGGATGCGGTCGGCGGCGGCTCGGCCCATTTCGGCGGCGGTGTTTGGGTCGGCGAAGATGCCGGAGAGTGCGGCGAAGAGGGCGGGGATGTTTCCGGCGGGGAAGACGTAACCCTCGACACCGGGAGTGATGAGGTCGGCGTGGCAGCCGGCTTCGTCCGAGACGATGCAGGGGCAGCCCGCGGCCATCGCCTCGTTGACGATGAGTCCCCAGGGCTCGTGGCGCGAGGGCAGGACGAAGACGTCGGCAAGCGCGAAGTATCGCGGGAGGACGGACTGGTTCTGGAAGCCGACGAAGCGGACGCCGGTAAGGGCGTGCTCGCGGGCGAAGGCTTCGAGGCGGGGCCGGTCTTCGCCGTCTCCGGCAATGATGAGGTGGGAGGACGGATTGAGGCTGTAGGCTTCGAGGAGGTCCATGCAGCGCTTGCGGGGTTGGAGCTTGGAGGCGAAAAGGATGACGGGACGAGCGGCGTCGAGGTCCAGGGCGGTGCGGAGTTCGGATGGGGCTGCTGCGCGGTTGGCAAAGTAGTCGTTGTCCACGGCGTAGGGCATCGGGAACTGCGGGACGCGGTCGCCGAAGTAATGGCGCCAGTAGGCCGCGTTGAGGGTCCCGATGGGGAGCGTGACGTCGATCGCCGGGCGGAGGGCGCGGAGGGCGAGGCGTTTGAGGGCGAGTTTCAGGGGGCTGCGGTCGCGGTCGTTGAGCCAGGATTCGGCGCGGAGCAGGACGGGGATTCCGAGGGCGTTGGCGGCGAGGATTGCCTGCAGCGAGTTGATGCTGGCGTAGCCGTGGACCCATAGGGCGTCGAAGCCGGTGAGGGCGCGGAGGATTCCGCGGCTGATGGGACTGGTTGGCGAGACGGTCCCGTTGTCGCGGAGAGGCTTGAGGAAGACGTGCTTGTAGCCCTCGGTGAGCGGCGCGTCCCAGGCGACTTCCACGCCGAAGCCGTGGTCTTTGTAGGCGCGGAGGGAGAAGTCGGAGCCGAAGAAGACGGTGAGGTCGATGTCGGGCTCCTGTGCGATGCGGCGGAGGAGCGGCGCTTGGTATTGAATCGGGTGGCTGACGAGATAGGCGAGGCGGAGCGGCGTCGACATGTTTTTTGGCTACACCCTCCCCCCTTTATTGTCGCAAAGTGTCTTAAAGAAAGGGGTTGGCTCCGGACCTCTGCGTCGCTTTGGGCAGAGGGGTTTACTTTCAGCTGTCAGCTACGAGCTGCCGGCTGCGAGCCTTTTTCGTGGCAGTCTTGCAGTGGAGGCTCTTACGGATTGTAGCTTACAGTTGCCAGTTACGAGTTTCCAGTTGCGAGTTATTGGCGGAACGCGACGAGGATGGAGACTATGCCCAGCAGCGTGCCGATGCCGCCGGATTTGAGGACGGATTTGAGGGCGTTGGTGGGGAGAAAGACGACGTCGTCGGCTTGCAGGACCGGGTCGGGGGCTTTGCCGTACATGACTTTCTTGATGTCGATTTTGACCAGGGTGCGCTGGTTGCCGATGGTGCGAATGATGCGCAGGTCGGCGTAGTCGCCCTCGAAGGTGGGGCCGCCGGAGAGGGATGTGACCTGGAGCAGGGTGAGTGGGGAGTTTCCCGCGAGGGGGATGGCGCCCTGGGTCTTGAACGCTCCAAGGACGTAGACGACGCCTACACGGGCCGTGACGATGGTGTCGCCGCCGAAGACGGGAATGTTGGCGAGGGCGCTGCGGGCGGGGTCGGTGCCGAGGTCGACGACGATGGGCTGGGCGAGCCCCGGGCGGTTGATCGTAATGACGTGGCTGGCGGTGGCGGGCAGGCCGCCGGCCGCGGCGAGCACGTCGAGCAGGCGGCGTTCGCCTATGATCGGGACCACGCCGTGAACTTCTCCGATGAGAGAAACTGAGGCGTGCGGACCCTCGACCAGCGTGATGGTGACCTGGGGGTCGCGGAACATGCCGGCATCGACGAGTTTTTGCGCGAGGAGGGCTTCGGCGGCGGTGACCGTGAGGCCCTGGAGCGAGACGACGCCGATGAGCGGAAGCTGGACTTTGCCGTCGATGCCGATGCGGACCGTGGGAGTGTAGTCGCCGGGGCCGAAGACGCGGACGGTGATGAGATCGCCTCCGCCGAGGACGACGTCGCGGCTGGCGGGGAAGAGGATGGCGGGGTCGGTGGTGAGGGTGGTGGGACGGTTGACGCCGGTGTCGGAAGGCAGCGCGGGGCCGGAGAACTGGGCTTGTGCGGAGAGACACGCGGTGAGGAGCGCGAGCGCGGCGGGAAGGTTCAGGAGACGGATTGGATTGCGGCGGAAGCTCATTCGCTGTCTCCTTCCGTGGATTTGCCGGACTTCGACTTCCAACTGGAGGTGTCGACGCCGGCGTAGGAGTAGCCGGAGTATCCGTAGTAGCCGTAATACTCGGGCGAGTTGAGGTCGACGGCGTTGAGGGCGATGCCGGTGAGCGGCGCGCCGGCGCGGAGCAGAAGGTCGCGGGCGCGGCGGACGACGTGGCGGGAGGACTTGCCGTGGCGGACGATCAGGACGACGGCGTCGGACTCGCGCGCGAGCACCACGCCGTCGGTGACCGAAAGCAGCGGCGGGGAGTCGATGACGATGTGGGTGTAGACGGTCTTGAGCTTTTCAAGCAGCGCGGTCATGGTCGAGGAGCCGAGCATTTCGGTGGGGAACGGCGGGACGGGGCCGCTGGCGAGGATGTCGAGATTGGGAATGTCGGGTACGTGCTGGATGGCGTCTTCGACAGACGATGCGCCGGTGAGGACCGTGGTCAAGCCGATGCGTCCGTTGAGGCCGAAGCGGTGGTGGACGGTGGGGCGGCGGAGGTCGGCGTCGATCAGGAGAACGCGCACATCGCGCTGGGCGAGCACGCAGGCGAGGTTGGTGGAGATGGTCGTCTTGCCCTCGGAAGGCGTGGCGCTGGTGAGCAGGATGGTGATGGGCGGGTGTCCGGCGGAGGAAAGCAGGAGCGAGGTGCGGAGCGCGCGGAAGGACTCGGCGAACTGCGATTTGGGGTTGGCGAGGACGCTGATGCTGCGCTGCAGCGAGGTCTGGGTGGCGGCGTCGGCGCTGGACTTGCGGTCGCGAGGAATGAGCGCCAGCGAGGCGAGGCCGGTGACGGCTTCGATTTCCGCGATGCTGCGCAGGCCGGTGTCGAGGCTTTCAAGGACGAAGGCGAAGATGATGCCGAAGACCAGGCCGATGGCGGTGTAGAGGGTGAGCAGGGAGGAGCGCGCCTCGAGGGTGGGGCTGACCGGCGGGTAGGCCTGGTCGACAATGTCGATTTCCTGGGACTCGAGGCCGGCCTGCACGCCGGCGGTGCGGATGCGTTCGAGGAGGCCTTCGTAGAGGGTGCGGTTGGCTTCAAAGTCGCGCTGCTTGAGGGTGTATTGGACGAGGTCGTCGCGGAGCTTGTAGGCGTCGGACTTTTCGCCTTCGAGCGCGGCGGTGGTTTGCTTCTCGTTGGCGAGGGAAGCGATGTACTCCTGGTGGGCCTGCTCGACGAGGCGGGACTGTTCCTTGTCGACGGCCCTCTGGATCTCGTCGATCTGGGCGCGGGCGGCTTTGGCCTGGGGGTTGTTGGGGCCGAAATAGCCCATGGACTGCGCGTAACTGGCCTGCGCGGCTGCAAGCTGGGAACGGAGGCTGGAGAGGCCGTTGGGGGAGCTTCCCGGGGTGGCATCGATCATGCTGCTGAGGGAGTCGGGCGAGGCGCTGGAGAGCACCTTGTAGCGGGACTCGGCGAGGATGCGGGCGATTTCGGCGGAAGCGGCGGCCTTGGTGAGGTCGTCGAGGTTGCTGGTGATCTCGTTATGGTTGGCGTCGAAGCCCAGCACGCCGAGGGGACGGCCGAGCTCCAACATGCGCTGCTGCGAGGTTTCGACTTCCTGCTTGAGGCCGGAGAGTTGCCTGGAGAGGAACTCCGAAAGGCGCTGGCTGGATTCAAAGCGCGCGTTGTAGGTGTGCTTGATGTAGGCGTCGATGACCGTGTTGACGATGTCGGCGGAGAGTCTGGCGTTGAAACTGCCATAGTTGATGCGGATGATGTCGGTCTTGGGAACGGGAAAGACCGTCATGCTGGAGCGCAACCTGCCGAGGACGGCCTCCCGGACGTTGGGGTCGTCGAGGCTGCGGGGCGCAACGGGCCCGTTGCCCTTGATGCCCAGGAAGTCGCGGTTGTTGGCGAGGTTGAGTTCCTTGGCGACGGTGTACAGGAGGGTGTCGCTTTGCAGGATGGCGACCTCGGTGGGCATCTGGCTGGAGGCGTCGCCTCCGAGGGCGTTGGCGGAGTTGACGCGATACTGGTTGGCGGCGCCGGAACGGATTTCGATGGTGCCGTAGGCGTCGTAGATGCGGGGCTGGGTTGCTCCCTTATAAAGGCCGTAGGCGATGCCCAGGAGGAGCGCGATGATGATGACGGCTTTGCGCTTCCGGACTGTGAGCAGTATCTCGGAAAGCGTCGCGTCGGTCGTGGCTTGACCGTCCCCGTTGCGTATGGGGTCGATCACCCCGCCACTTGTGGGGGCCGCAATTTTCTGGGGATCCATCACGGGTTAGTTTACGCGAAGATGGGGATTTGAGATTCGGGGCGAACGTCTTGTTACGGGACAGGGATCAGGGATCAGGGATTAGGGATTAGGCCGGGGTTCGCTTCCGTGCGCGGCAAGACCCCCAGAACCAACAACCCGGAACCAACAACCCCGAACCAACAACCCAGAACGCCGAGGTTCGCACCGGCGCGCGGGAAGACCCTACAATGAGGGTGTAAGTAAGACGAATCTGAGCGCGGACGTGTAGCGGGCATGAGCAAGAAGATCCAGATCGCGGTTGTGGGTTCCGGCTACGTCGGGCTGGTGGCTGCCGTTTGTTTCGCGGAAATGGGCCACGAGGTGATCTGCGTCGACAACGACGAGGCGAAAGTGGCCGCTCTGCGGGGCGGGGATACGCTGATCCACGAAGACCATTTGCCGGAGCTGCTGAACCGCTATCGCAACCGGCAGGTGCGCTTTATGACGGACCTGGCGGAGGCGACGCGGGAGTGTGAAGCGATTTTTATTGCGGTGGGGACTCCGCAGAGTGAGAACGGCGACGCGGACCTGTCGTATGTGGAGGCGGTGGCGAGCGAAATTGCGCGGTCGATCAAGAGCTACAAGGTGATCGTCGAAAAGAGCACGGTGCCGGTGTATACGAATGAATGGATACGGCGGGTGATCGAGCGCAACGGCGTGGAGCGCGAGATGTTCGACGTGGTGTCGAACCCGGAGTTTTTGCGCGAGGGCACGGCGGTTTCGGACTTTCTGCACCCGGACCGGATCGTCGTGGGCGCCGACAGCGAGCGCGCGGCGGGGGTGCTGAAGGCGATCTATGCGCCGCTGACGACGGGGGAGTATTACGGTGCGGACAACATCATTCCCGGGACGTGTTCCGGGGCGACTCCGCCGCCGCTGCTGCTGACTTCGACCAAGAGCGCGGAGATCATCAAACATGCGTCGAATGCGTTTCTGGCGCTGAAGATTTCGTTTATCAATGCGGTGTCGAATTTGTGCGAAGCGGCGGATGCGAATGTCGAACAAGTGGCGCGGGGCATGGGGCTCGACAGCAGGATCGGGCCGCGGTTTTTGAGGCCGGGCATCGGGTATGGAGGGTCGTGCTTTCCGAAGGACGTGGCGGCCTTCCGGTCGGTGGCCGAGCAGATGGGCGTGGACTTCAGCCTGCTGGGGGAAGTGGAGAAGATCAACACGGAGCAGAAGAAAAGATTTCTGAGCAAAGTGCGGTCGGCGCTGTGGACGCTGCGCGGGAAGAAGCTGGCCGTGCTGGGGCTGGCGTTCAAGGGCGAGACGGACGATATTCGCGAGTCGCCCGCGATCGATATGGTGGAGATGCTGCTGGCGGAGGGCTGCTACGTGACGGCGTACGATCCGGCGGCGATGGAGCGGGCGAGGGCGGAGCTGCCGGAGTCCAAGCAGATGAAGTATGCGGCGGATTCGTATGCGGCGGCGGACGATGCGGATGCGCTGCTGATCCTGACGGACTGGCGCGAGTTTGCGGGGCTCGACCTGCATAAGCTGAATGCGACGATGCGGTATCCGATCGTCATCGATGGGCGGAACATGTACGATCCGCAGACCATGGTGGAGCACGGATTTACGTACATGAGCGTGGGGCGGGCGGCGGCGCATCCGGTGCGCGAGGCTGTGGCGGTTTAATTTTGGATGTGTCCCGTTTGGGGACGGGGCGGTGGGTATGGGGTCTCAGACGATGTTGGTGACGGGGGCGGCGGGGTTTCTCGGCTCCCATTTGTGCGATGCGTTGCTGGCTGAAGGCAATGATGTGATCGGGGTGGATAATTTTTCGACGGGGTCGGAGACGAACCTGGCGCACTTGAAGCATGAGGTGCGGTTTCGGTTTGAGGAGCGGGATATTTGCGAGGCGTTCGACTGCGGGCGGGTCGATGGGGTGTTCAATTTTGCGTCGCCGGCGAGCCCGGTGGACTATATGCGCCTGGGGATCGAGACGTTGCGGGTGGGGTCGGCGGGAACGCTGAATACGCTGGAGGTGGCGAAGAAGTATGGCGCGGAGTATATGCAGGCGTCGACTTCAGAGTGCTATGGAGATCCCGAAGTGCATCCGCAGGTGGAAAGTTATTGGGGAAATGTGAATCCGGTCGGACCGCGGTCGGTGTATGACGAGGCCAAGAGGTTTTCCGAAGCCGCGGTGATGGCGTACAACCGCTATCACCGCGTGAATACGCACCTGGCGCGGATCTTCAATACGTATGGGTCCCGGTTGCAGGCCAATGATGGACGCGTGATTTCGAACCTGATCATGCAGGCCCTGCGTGGAGAGGCGTTGACCGTTTATGGGGATGGGTCGCAGACGCGGAGCTTTTGTTATGTGTCGGATTTAATTGAGGGGATTGTGCGGCTCGCGAAGACGGGCGAACATATGCCGGTGAATATTGGCAATCCCGATGAGTGGACCATTCTGGAGTGTGCGAAGGAAGTGCGGGAGTTGGTCGGGGTTGAGGGGGAGATTGTGTTCAAGCCGCTGCCGGTGGATGATCCGACGCGGCGGAGGCCGGATATTACGAAGGCCCGGGCGTTGTTGGGGTGGGAACCGAAGGTGGGGTTGCGGGAGGGGTTGGGGTTGTCGCTGGAGTATTTTCGCGGGTGTTTGTAGAGTTGTGCGTCAACTCAGGGAATACCAAGTGCCTCGGCCGCTGCCGTGTCGAGCGAGATGGCCGTTTTTGTGCAATTGCCTGAAGTGTTCTTTCAGCGTGTTGCGGCTCGTGCCGGTCAACTTCACGATGTCGGCGATCATGACTCTACCGTGCTGTCGCGCGAAGTCAACGATCTGTAAAGAGAGTTCCGGCATCGCCGAGAGGATAATTTTCTCGCGCTCGACTTTCTTGGCAAGGCGCCGCATTTGCTGTTGGAGAGCGCGCAGGAAAAAGATTAGCCACGGTTGCCAGTCGGGCGTCTCGGTCCTGATGGTGCCTTGCGTTTGCCGGAGGGCAAGGTAATAACCTTCCTTGCTTTGCTCGATCACGCTCTCCAGAGAACTGTAAGGCACATAAGCGTATCCGGCCCGCAGGAGCAAGAGCGTCGTCAGTATGCGGCTCAACCGTCCATTCCCGTCCTGAAAGGGATGAATCTCCAGGAAGACGACGATGAAGATGGCCGTGACAAGCAATGGATGAAGTTGGCCGCTATCCATCGCCTCGCGGGTCCATTCCACCGCTTCCTTGATGAGGCGTGGCGTGTCGAACGGCGTTGCCGTTTCAAAGACGATGCCAATCTGTTTGCCGGTGTCATCGAAAGCCGCGACGCTGTTGGAAAGTGTTTTGTACTGACCGCGGTGATGTGCGTCCTTCTCGCTGAATTGAAGCAAATCGCGGTGAAGTTGTTTCAAGTGGTTTTCGGTGAGGGTGATTTCGCTGGCAGCGCGGAAGATCAACTCCATCGTCTCCGCGTATCCGGCGACTTCCTGTGCATCCCTTGTATCGAAGTTTTTAATTTCGAGGTTGGATAGAAGGGCTTCCACCTCGCGGTCGGAAAGTTTGCTGCCCTCAATTCGAGTGGACGATCCGACGCTCTCGATGGTTGCGACTCTTCGGAGTGCGGACAAGCGGTCTGGAGCCAGACTCCCGAGAGCTTGCCATGCGCCCTTGAATTCGTCTATTTCAGAGATCAGGTTGAGGATCTCAGGCGTAATCGTTATTGAGTCGGTCCGAACCATGTCACCCGTAGATCCACCCAATTACATCCGATTAGGCATTTGCAGTCAACAACCGGGATCACGATTCTTGTTAGTGGGCTGGGGTGGTGCGGAGTTTGGGGTACCAGGTGAACTGGGCGGCGATGGTGGTGTCGCTTTGCGGGCCGGGTTTGTAGATGGGGGCTTTCCAGCGTTCGACTTGCATCCAGGCGTCGAGCTGCAGGTTGTGGCCCAGGTTCTTGAGGACGTCGATCTTGAACTGGTTCTGGGTGGTGCCTCCCGGGATGAAGTCCTTGGGGGTTTTCTTGTTGAGGTAAGAGAGTTGCACCCACTCGTCGCCGGAGAGATGGTAGGTGAGCCACGCCTGTCCGCCCTTGGCTTCGCGGCCGATCCAGTCGCCCATGATGAAGCCCTTGTTGGTGTAGCCCTGGACCTGGATGCCTTCGTAGTAATTGAATTGGCCGTTGAGGCTGCGGAGGGTGGAGGTGTCGGTGCTGGCGGCTTCGACGCGGAGGTCGAGTTTGGGCAGGTGGGGGAACTGGGCGAGGTAGAGGCCGGGGCGGTAGGCGGCGCGGCGCGGGGCGCTGGGGGGCGTTACGTCGTCGTGGACGATGGAGTCGGTGTAGAGGGTGACGTGGTGGCGCATAAACGGGAGGCGCCAGGAGAAGTTGAAGGTGCTGAAGCGGGCGCCGGGGTCGTCGCGGCCGATCTTTTCGGCGAAGGTGGTGTCGTTGATGTCGAAGAAGCTCTTGAGGAAGGAGTGGATGGTGATAGGAGTGTGGCCCTTGCCGCCCCAGATGACGGTGCGCTGGAAGCCGAACTGGAAGTTCGATGTGGGAGCGAATGCGAACATTTCGGAATGGACCCAGGGGTCGTTGGGGTCGGTGTGGCCTTTTAGGGAGCCGACGAAGAAGTCGTAGCGGATGGGTCCGAGGACGGCGGAGAGATACGGGATGTGCCAGGGCTCGACGCGGTTGATGCGGAAGGAGTAGATATCTTCGGCGTTGTCGCTCCAGGCCATGCCGCCGCCGAGTCCCGGGCCCATCCATGAGTCGGATTTGCCAAAGGAAATTTCGTGGCCCTCGACGTGATAGGAGAGCGTGGCTTCCTGGAGACGAAAGGGATTTTTTGCGGCGACCGTGGCGCCGTAGGGGATGGTGTCCTGCGGGTCGTTGGGGGGGGCGAAGGGGCAGATGGAGTCGATGCAGGAGATCTGGCTGGCGAGAGCGAGGGAGTAGCTGTCGCCGGCGGGGGCGTGCTGGTATTCGCCGCGGACGTAGAGCGAGAAGCGGCCCTTTTCGTTCACCGAGGAGAACCCGGTGATGTTGTTGAAGCCCTTGGCGTAGGGGCGGCCGTAGTCGTTGAAGAGGGTCTGGCCGAGGTGGTAGCTGTCGTGGAGCGGGATGCCGGTGATGCCCATGGCGCGGGTGTAGACGGATTCCACGCCGAAGACGTTGCCGCGGATGAGGCCCTTGCCGGGAGTTTCGGCGGAAAGATCTTCGAGGAGTCGGGCGACGATTTGCTGGGCCTGTTCGTTGCCGTCGTTGGTGGCGTCGGTGGCGGATTGCGTGAGGGCGTGGAGCAGGCTGCGGCGGGTCCACGGCCTCATGCTGATGAAAGCGGTGTCGAGATAGCCGAGCGAGTAGAGGCGCAGCGCGAGCGGATAGATGGGGCTGTCGACCGGGATGTAGGTGCTGCCGCGCCAGTCGTAAGGGTGATCGTTGGCGACGAGAGCGTGGAGATCGTATGCGGGCTCGGATGGGATAGAGGCGACGGTTTGCTGCGGCGGCATGACGACCGGAGCGGGCTGTCGGGGGACAACGACGGGGGCTTCCAGCGGGTCGCGATAGACCGGGGTGGTGACGGCCGGCGGCGCGGGAGGGGCGATCGGCTGGGTCAAGGGGTCGGGCGGGGCCGGTTGTGTTTGCTGGTGAGGCGCGGGCGGTGTCGTTTGGGGTGTGGGGGCAGGGAGGGATGGAATGCTGTTGGCGGGGACCGGCGTCGGCGCCGGCATCGCGGGGGTTTGGGCAGTGGCTGCGCACACGCAAAAAGCTGCGAGAGCACTGGCAAGCCGAAGTCGCGATGGGAACGAGAGACAGGCCATGATGCCAGTGTAACCGCCTTGCGGGGATGTCAGTTCAGCGTCGATTCTTCTTTGATGCAGGTCTTGGGAGCAGGTTGCGTGCGGCCAGGTAGCTCTCCATATTGCGGAGGGGATCGGTGGCGGCGGAGTTCTTTGCGGGGAGCGCGCACCAGATGACAGCTGCGCCATCTCCGAGGCGGGCACGGTGTGCCGACTCCTGCATGACGCGGTAGACGGCGACGGCGTCGGCTCCGTCGACGGTGAGGATGGGGAGACGGAGTTTCTTTGCGAGCCTGGAGAGCGAAGGCCAGGTGAGGGATTTCGGGTTGGCGGCGCGGGGTGTTTCTACGCTGGCGATGACGAGGATTAGAGGCAGGCGCGCGGTGGAGGCGTAGGTGATGGTTTCCTGCCAGCCGGTTTCGGGGCGGCCGGCATCGGTGTAGACGACGACGAAGCGGCCGGGGTTTGCCAGCTTGAGACCTTGCGCGATTCCAGAGGCAACGGCCAGGCGTTGCGTTGGAGGCAGCGTTTGAGGAGGGGCTATCTTTTTGCTGATGGCTGTGCGCTCGGCGGCGAGGAGGGTGGCGACCTGAGCGTTGGGGGGTGGGCTGATGTAGTCGCCGGGCTCGATGTGCATGAGCGTGGCGCAGAGGATCGCTTCAAAACGCGGCGCTGATGCGGGCGCCTTGCTGAGGGCCCGGGCGCGCTGCATGAGGGCGTAGAGTTCGCGGAGCTTCGCGTTGGGGAGGAGTGGGTTTTCGTGCAAGAGGCACCTGGGCGGTGGAGTGGCGGCGGTAGGGGAGCCTGTGGTTCCCCACTCATCGCATAAAGCCGCGATGAATGGGCCACCCGATCTTTTGTGGTGGATGATTCTTTAAAGCTTATGCGTGCGCTGGGCCGGTGCCTTCGGTGGTGAGGCCGAGGTCGGTGAAGGCTTTTTCGGCGACATTGGGTTTGATGATGCCGTCGCGGGCGAGCTTGGAGAGTGCGGCGGCAACGATGGATTCGGCGTCGACTTCGAAGTGGCGGCGGAGGTGCTCGCGGTTGTCGGAACGGCCGAAGCCGTCGGTGCCGAGGGAGACGAGACGGGAGCCGTGCTGTGAATTCAACGAATTCAACCGATTCAACCAAGGGGAGAGGCTGTCGGGCATGGACTTCATGTAGTCGCTGGCCGCGACGATGGGGCCGGGGGCGGAGCCGAGAGCGGTGACGACGTAAGGGACGCGCTCCTTTTCGGCGGGGTGGAGGCGGTTCCAGCGCTCGGTGTCGAGAGCGTCGCGGCGGAGCTCGTTGTAGCTGGTGACGCTCCAGACGTCGGCTGCGATGTTGTATTTTTCGGCGAGGATTTGCTGGGCTTCCACCGCTTCGTTGAGGATCGGGCCGGAGCCGAAGAGCTGAAGCTGCGCGGGCTTTTCGGAGGACTTGTATTTGTAGATGCCGCGGAGGATGCCTTCGCGAATGCCTTCGCCCTCAGGCATCGCGGGCATGGCGTAATCCTCGTTGTACATGGTGATGTAGTAGAAACAGTTTTCGGCGGCTTCGTACATGCGGCGTATGCCGTCCTGGATGATGACCGCCATTTCGTAGACGAAGGCGGGATCGTAGGTGATGCAGGTGGGGATGGTGCCGGCGAGGACGGGGGAGTGGCCGTCCTGGTGTTGCAGGCCTTCTCCTAGCATCGTCGTGCGGCCTGCCGTTCCGCCCATCATGAAGCCCTTGCCGCGGGAGTCGGCGAAGGCCCACGCCAGGTCTCCGATGCGCTGGAAGCCGAACATCGAGTAGTACATAAAGAAGGGGACCATGGGGATGCGGTAGTTGGTGTAGGCCTGACCGGCGGCGGTGAAGCTGGCCATGGCGCCGGCTTCGGTGATGCCTTCTTCGAGTATCTGGCCGTCGGCTTTTTCGGAGTAGCTGAGGAAGACGTTGGCGTCGTGCGGCGTGTATTTCTGGCCTTCGGGCGCGTAGATGCCTACGGCTTTCATCACGGACTCGAAGCCGAAGGTGCGGCCTTCGTCGGGGATGATGGGGACGATGAGTTTGCCGATCGCGGGGTCCTTGAGCAGGCCGTTGAGCATGTTGACAAAGCCCATGGTGGTGGAGACGGCGCGGCCCTTGGAGCCGGAGAGCCAGTCCTTGAAAAAGTCGAAGGTGGGGGCTACGAAGGTGGACTTGGGGACGACGCGCGCCGGCATGTAGCCGCCGAGTTCCTGACGGCGGGCCTGCATGTACTGGAGCGCGGGGTCGCTGGGGTCGGGGCGGTAGAAGGCGGCGTCCTTCGCGGCGGATTCGGGGATGGGGATGGTGAACCGCTGCACGAACTGGTGGAGGCCTTCTTCGGTGAGCTTCTTTTCGGAGTGGGTAGCGTTGCGCGCTTGCGCCGAGCCGAGGCCGTAGCCCTTGACCGTCTTCGCGAGGATAACCGTCGGGCTGCCCTTGTGCTCGACTGCGTGCTTATAGGCGTTGTAGATTTTGACGCGGTCGTGGCCGCCGCGGTGGAGGTGGAAGAGCTCGTCGTCGTTGAGGTGTTCGACGAGCTTGAGCAGCTCGGGATATTTGCCGAAGAACTCCTTGCGGAGGTAGGCGCCGTCCTTGGCTTTGAAGCGCTGGTAGTCGCCGTCGACGCACTCTTCCATGCGCTTGAGCAGGAGCCCGGTGTGGTCCTTGGCGAAAAGCTCGTCCCAGTCGGAACCCCAGACGACCTTGATGACGTTCCATCCGGCGCCGCGGAAGGTGCCTTCCAGCTCGTCGATGATGCGGGCGTTGCCGCGGACCGGGCCGTCGAGGCGCTGGAGGTTGCAGTTGACGACGAAGATCAGGTTGTCGAGCTTCTCGCGGGCGCCGAGGCCGATGGCGCCGAGAGTCTCGACTTCATCGGTTTCTCCGTCGCCGACGAAGGCCCAGATTTTGCGGGGAGTTTTCTCGATGAGGCCGCGGTGTTCGAGGTAGCGCATGAAGCGCGCTTGATAGATCGCGTTGAGCGGCCCGATGCCCATCGAGACGGTGGGGAACTGCCAGAAATCCTGCATGAGCCAGGGGTGCGGGTAGCTGGAGAGGCCAGGCTCGCCGCGGAGCTCGTGTCGGAAATTTTTGAGGCGTGCTTCGTCGAAACGGCCTTCGAGGAAAGCCCGCGCGTAGACTCCGGGCGATGCATGGCCCTGGAAATAGATGAAGTCGCCCGGCTGGTCGCCCTTGCCGGTGACATATTTGGCGCGGAAGAAGTGGTTGAAGCCCACTTCGAGGAGCGTGGCCTGCGAGGAGTAGGTGGAGATGTGGCCGCCGATGCCGGCGTCCTTTTTGTTCTGGCGGTGGACCATCGCCATGGCGTTCCAGCGGAGCAGGGCCTCGACGCGGCGCTCGAGCGCGCGGTCGCCGGGGTAAGGGACCTCGTCGTGCCTGGGGATGGTGTTGATGTAGGGCGTGACGAGGTCGCAGGTGGCGGGCACTCCAGCCTCGCGCGCTCGGCTGCGGAGGGCGGCGAGGACAGCGGCGCCCTGCTCCCAGTCCTGCGCGACGACTTCGTCGAAGGCTTCAATCCACTCGGCGAGCTCTGCCGTCATGTCCTTTTGAACTGCTTCTTCCACCTTGGTTGCCATTGGCCTTATCCTCTTTATGCAAACTTCCACTACTAGGATAAATGGGGCTTATGGGGATGCGCCAGCGGTGGGCCAAACGGCGGTGCCTCAGTTTGAAGTCTTGGGGCAAGCGAACTTACCGATAACGGAAACGCTGAAACGTCACAGGAAGCCACGGCACTCGAAAGATATCCGTTCAACTTGCATTATCCTTTTCCTCACGTGCCTGCTAGCTTAAGGTTTCGGGAGATGGCCTTTGTCGTGGACGGGAATATTTAAAGGAAAGCTGCGAGATGAACAACGCGATGAGAGACAGACAGGGCCCTCGGCAAAATTGAGGGACGCTCTGTTTGGCGATACTCCATTGCCCTTACTCTTGGCATCGCTCAATGTTGATGCTCTACGGTTAGAACCCTGGAGCACGTTCGCTGAGGCTGAGAGAGCTCGTACGTCTGGCGAAAGTGCGAAAGCGATCGCATCATTGCAGGCTGTCGTCGCTATGCCGAACCTCGATTCCCGGATGTACTTGGAGGCTTGGCAGGCACTCCGCAATCTCGGAGTCAATCCCCCGCCGGATCAGGCAAAGGACCTTCTTGGCGTGGTGGTGGAGGTCGGCCTCCCGGGAGGGTTGGACCTAGTGGCGGCTTGGCCGGATCATTGTGCCCGCTATTGGAACCAGAGCGGAGCAGGCGTTGTCTGGGAGAGAGCCGAGGGCCAAGTCAACTCAAAGATCGATGAACTGCTACGCACTGGCGGGGAGGTGCTGAAGCTGATTGGCCCATGGAACGATGAGAGACCCGCTCCACCTCTTAACGGCTTTGCAAGGATTAACTTCCTTACCCCGAGTGGACTTCATTTTGGTTTTGGTCCACAAGCTCAACTCATGAAAGACCCTATGGCTGGACCGGTCTTCAACGCAGCGTTTCAGCTCATGCAAGCTCTGATGATGCAGTCGAATACTTAGTGCAATAGCAGAGTACTGGATAGCCAACTACGTCAATGCGTCGCGTTCGGGCCGCTATGCGGATTTCCTGCATAGTCTTATTTCAGCAGCTTCACTTCAAGCTAGGTGGAGTAGTCGGCGTTGATGCTGACGTACTCGTGGGTGAGGTCGCAGGTGAGGAAGCGGCAGCGGCCGGTGGATTGGCCGAGGTCGATGTGGATGGTGTATTCGCGCTGCGACATTTCGGCGTGGGCGGCGGCTTCGTCGAAGGCGGGAGAGCGGAGGCCGCGCTCGAAGATGGGGAGATTGTCGATGCGGATGGTGACGGTGGCGGGGTCGAAGGCGACGCCCGCGCGGCCGGCGGCGGCGAGCAGGCGGCCCCAGTTGGGATCCGCGCTCGACCAGGCGGTTTTGCAGAGCGGCGAGGTAGCGATGGTCGTGGCAATGGCTTTGGCGTCGGCGTCGGTGCGGGCTCCAGTGATTTCGAGCGTGACGACGTGGGTGACGCCTTCGCCGTCGTCGATGATCTGGTGGGCGAGGGAGTCGCAGACGCGCTGCAGCGCGGCCTCGAAGGCAGGGACGACGTCGCCCTGGGCGGCGATGCCGCTTTTGCCGCTGGCGAGCAGCAGGACGGTGTCGTTGGTGGAGGTGTCGCCGTCGATGGAGATGCAGTTGAAGCTGGTTTCGACGGCGGCGGTGAGCATGGCGTCGAGGTGCTCGGAGCAGGCGGCGATGTCGGTGAAGATGTAGACGAGCATGGTGGCGTGGGGCGGGCCACCGAGGTTTGGGCCGATCATGCCGGCGCCTTTGGCGCAGCCGAAGATTTGCACGGCCCTGGCGTCGACACCGCTTCCGACTTCGATAGTGGCGAGGGCGACTTTGAGTTTGGTGTCGGTGGTGAGGATGGCGGTGGCGAAGGCTTCGGCGTGCTCGCGTGTGGAGCCCAGCGCGGCGGCTGCCGAGGGGATGGCCGCGAGGAGTTTTTCGGTGGGGAACGGGACTCCGATGATGCCGGTAGAGGATGGAAAGACCTCGTCGAAGACACAGCCGAACTGGTCTCCTACGGCGATGCAGGATTTGAGGCAGGCGTCGAGACCGGCTTGCCCGGTGGCGCAGTTGGCGTTGCCGGCGTTGACGATGAGCGCGGAGACTTTGCCGCCGGTCGCGGCGAGGTGTCTGCGGCCGATGGTTACCGGGGCGGCGACGACCTGGTTGCGGGTGAACAGGGCGGCGGCGGTGGCTCCGCCGGGACAGATGGCGAGGGCGAGGTCGGGCTTGCCGCTGGCCTTGATGCCGGCCTTGGCGGAGGTCCACTGGAAGCCGAGAGGAAGGGTAGTGGAGGGAGTACTCATGAAATTCAAGACTATCAACCAATGGTTCTTACGCGTAGGGTACGAGTCGGCATTGACTAGACAAGTAGTTGTATATTGGTGATGTGGACACACAGAAGCCGCTCGAGTTCCTCGGAAGCAGTCGCAGCGATCTACGCGACCTTCCCGCGGAAGTTCGCCACGCGATGGGCTTGGAATTACTGAGTATCCAGCAAGGAGGCTTGCCGCTGGATTTCAAGTCTATGCGAAGTGTCGGCAAAGGAGTTTACGAAATACGAATTAACCTCGGTGGTGCTTGGCGACTACTGTACGTAGCCAAGTTCAGCGAGGCCATCTATGTGCTTCATACTTTTCAGAAGAAGACTCAACAGACTTCCAAGGAACACATCGATCTCGCCCGGAAACGCTACCGAATGATTGGAGGATGACCATGAAAAAGACAGACGCCCGTTGGGATGACATGAGCGTTATAGAGAGCTGTGGCAACGTTTTTATCGATTTGGGTTTCGATGAGGCCGAGGCCAAAGTCATGTTGATGCGGGCCGACTTGATGCTTGCATTGGAACGGCACATCACTGCTCAGGGGTGGACACAAGCGGAGGCGGCTAAGCATATGGGAATTACGCAGCCCCGCGTGTCGAAGCTTAAAAAGCGAAAGTGGGACGAGTTCAGCCTGGACATGTTGGTGACGCTGGCCGCGCGTGTTGGATTGCATACCGAACTGAAGCTGGCAGCTTAAGAATCTCCTGGGTTAATTCGCGCACACTGCGGCCGAGCGGTCGGCGCGTGTCCAGGTTTCGGACCTTCCGAAGGCCTTGATGCCGATGTAGCCGCGGAGGCGGAGCCGATCGCCGTCGGCGGTCATGGCGCCACGATAGGTCTTGCCGGATTTGGGGTCGTAGAGCCTGCCGCCGTCGGCGTGGGTGGGGTCGGTGAGGTGGAAGCCGTAGCCGATCTGGAGGCCGCAGAGAAGGTGCTTGCGGGCGGAGGGGTCGGGGTTCTTTTCGTCGAATTGCGTGGGGGCTCGTTTGCTGATTGCGATCATTTTCGCGCAGACGTCGTGGCCGCACGTGAAGATTTCGATGACCGAGCCGGTGGGTTCGCGCCAGTCGCCGAGGACGCCGGAAGTGGTCTGGGAAGAAGCGCCAATCGTGCAGAGAAAGAGGGAGATCAGTGCGCAGGCGCGAAGGCTCATGCTGAGTTGGATGCGAACGCGCGGCGGCGTTCGAAGTGGAATTGTCAACGCTTTGCCGTCTTTTGTGCGGATACCGGTGAGGCAAGGTTTTCGGACTGCGGCGTATACTTTGGCAGAACGACGGACGAGCGCCGCGACGCGCACAGGAACTCTCCGAGGGGGACGTAACAGCATGAGCAGCAACGGGAATGGGCACCAGACGAATGGCAACGGGCATACGCATAACACCGACTGGACGGTGCCGATGCCGCGGACGGATTGGATCGTAAAGCGCAGGGAAGTGGCGGCGAAGACGGGCGACTGGAATATGTCGCAGATGCACTTTGCGCGCCAGGGCCTCGTCACTGAGGAGATGGCCTTCGTCGCGCACAAGGAGAAGATTTCGCCGGAGCTGGTGCGGTCGGAGATTGCCAAGGGGACGATGATTATCCCGGCGAACATCAACCACCCGGAGCTGGAGCCGATGGCGATCGGCGTTGAGAGCCTGTGCAAGATCAATGCGAATATCGGCAACTCGGCCATCGTTTCGAATGTGGATGAGGAGCTGCGGAAGCTACATACCGCTGTCCATTTCGGTGCGGATACGGTGATGGATTTGTCCACCGGCGGCGATATTCCGATGATTCGCGAGCAGATTATCCGGCACTCGCCGGTGCCGATTGGGACGGTTCCGCTGTACGAGGCGCTCAGCCGCGTGAAGAAGGTGGAAGACCTCAACATCGACCTCTACCTTGAGGTGATTGAGGAGCAGGCGCAGCAGGGGGTGGACTACTTTACGATCCATGCCGGCGTGCTGATCCAGTACGTGCCGCTGGTTTCGAAGCGCATTACGGGCATCGTCAGCCGCGGCGGGGCGATTCTCGCGCAGTGGATGACGGCGAACCATAAGCAGAATTTTCTGTATGAGAACTTCGACCGGATTACGAAGGTGATGGCGAAGTACGATGTCAGCTATTCGCTGGGCGACGGGCTGCGGCCGGGATGCGTTGCCGATGCCTCCGACGAAGCGCAGTTTGCGGAGTTGAAGACGCTTGGCGAGTTGACGCGGCAGGCATGGAAGGACGATGTGCAGGTGATGATCGAGGGCCCCGGGCATGTGCCGATGGACAAGATCAAGGAGCAGGTGGATAAGGAAGTCGAGCTGTGCGACGGCGCTCCGTTCTACGTGCTGGGGCCGCTGGTGACCGATATCGCTCCGGGGTACGACCACATTACGTCTGCGATTGGCGCGGCGATGATCGGGTGGCATGGCGCGGCGATGCTTTGCTATGTGACTCCGAAGGAGCACCTCGGATTACCCAACGAGAAGGATGTGAAGGACGGCATTATCGCGTACAAAATTGCCGCTCACGCCGCCGACATCGCGCGGCACAGGCCGGGCGCTAGAGACCGCGACGATGCGATCTCTCACGCGCGGTACACGTTCGACTGGGACAAGCAGTTTGCATTGTCGCTGGACCCCGATACGGCGCGTGGGATGCACGATGAGACGCTGCCGGATGACTACTACAAGGAAGCGGCGTTCTGCTCGATGTGCGGGCCGAAGTTCTGCTCGATGAACTGGTCGTCGAAGGTGGACAAGTTCAATGAAGAGGTCCACGGGTTGAAGAAGCCGGACCTGACGCAGATTGTCACGGAGCAGATGGCGCTGCGGTAGGGTTTTCTATTACAGCTGCCAGTTTCGAGTTGCCAGTTTCGAGTTGCGGTTTGGGTTACAGCTTCCAGCTACCGGCTGCGAGCTGCCAGCTACTTTTTTCCGCTGTAGTAGCCGTTGCGGTAGCGCAGGGAGTACTTTGCGCGGAGTGCCGGATCCTTGAGCTGGATCTGGATGTGGCGAAATCCGCTGCTGTCGCCGCCGCGCTGCGGGGCGTAGTAGCCGAGCGTGTACTGGGTGCGGAGATCGTCGGAAACGTGCTGGAAGGCGGGCGCGAGGTCGCGTTTGTCTTCGACGTAGAAGTATTTTCCGCCGGTGTCCGAGGCCATCTGGATGAGGGCGTGCTCGCCGCCGGTGTTGCGGCCGGCGTCGTTGTGGATGGGGACGATGATGAGCGCGTAGATCATGGCGCCGGCGCGCTGCGCCTCTTCGAGCGACGAGGGGTAGCTGCCGTGGTGGGTGGTGTCGTCTCCGTCGGTGATCATGACGATGACGCGGCGGCCGCCGTTGGATTTCGTCTGCTGCAGGCTGTCACTCGCTAGATAGATGGCGTCGTACATCGCGGTCGCGTCGCCTTGTGTCATCCGGCCGAGGCCGTCGTCGAGGCTTTCGACTCTGTTGGTGAATGGGGTGAGCTCGCGGACGGTGTCGTCGAACTGCATGAGGTCGATCTGGTCCTGCGGGCGGAGGATCGAGCGGACGAATTTTTTGGCGGCCTCGCGCTCCAGGTGCTCGTCGCTGAAGACGCTCTCACTGCCGTCGATGGCGAGCACGATCGACAGCGGCGTGGTCGATTCCTTGTCGAAGACGGCGATCTTTTGCGGCTTGTCGTCCTCTTTGACTTCGAAGTCGTAGACCGTGAGGCCGGGGACCGGTACGCCCTTTTCGTCGACCACGTTGACGGCGACGGGGACCAGGCGGCTTTCGACGGTGATGGTGGGGATCTGGGGCGTCCGGCGGACAATGGGGGCGGCTTCCTGCGGCTGCTGTGCGGCGGTATGCAGTGCGACGAAAAACGCGATCCCCACCAGAACGGACTTCAAGATTTCTCTCCTGCGATGTCGCCGGGAAACGGTTCGCCGTCGGCCCACACCGCTCCATCGACGAATTGTTCCTTCTTCCAGATTGGGACGGTCTTCTTGAGCGTATCGATTACCCAGCGGCAGGCATCGAATGCGGCCCCTCTATGCGCCGAGGCGACGACGATCAGGACGCTGGTCTCGCCGACGAGCAGGCGGCCGAGGCGGTGGACCAGCACGACGTCGCGGACGCCGAACTTCGCAATGGCCTGCCCGGCGAGGTCGCGCATCTGGGTGAGGGCCATTTCTTCGTAGGCTTCGTAGTCGAGATGGAGCGTGCGGCGGCCACGGGTGTTGTCGCGGACGATGCCGTCGAAGACGCAGATTGCGCCGTCGCTGCCGGCCTTGATTTCCTGCAGGAGGGCGGCGGTGTCGATGGGCTCGCGTTGCAGGGCGACCTTCATGGACGGCCTCCGCTGACCGGCGGGAGGATGGCTACTTCATCGCCCTCGAAGAGGATGCGGGTGGGCTGGGCATACTCCTGGTTGACGGCGACGGCGGAGGCCAGCAGGAGTTTTTCGGGCAGGACGCCCTCGCGTTGCAGGGCGGCGAGCAGGCCGGCGACGGTCTCGCCTTCGGGCACCTCTCGCCACCCGTCGGCGGCTGGCGCGATTTCTTTGAATGGCCCGAACAGCCGTATTCTCACCCGCATGGCTTTTCGCACCGGATACCGTAAGGACGCATTCCACAAGAATACGTGAGAGCCGAGGCAGAAAAGAAACGTGTCGGCGGGCTGCGTTATACTCGGCCATTCCGGGTGGGAGCGAATCCGGGGGAGGCTATCCAATGTTCAAGGGCTTTCGGGACTTCATTCTGCGCGGCAATGTGGTCGATCTTGCCGTCGCGGTTCTCATTGGTGCGGCGTTTGGGCAGATCACGTCCTCGCTGACCTCGAACGTCATTACGCCGTTCATTTCGGCGCTGATCGGCGCGCCGGACTTCTCCGCGCTGGTTTTCCACATGCATGTGTTCGCACACGGAGCGTCGGCGGCTAAAGCCTGTGTTGCTACGGCGACGGCGCCTTGCCCAGGGGACATCCACTATGGCATCTTCCTCAACGCACTCATCAATTTTCTGATGATTGCGGTGGTTGTCTACTTCTGCATCGTGATGCCGCTGCAAAAGCTGCTGGCACGCATCCACGGCCCGGTTGAACCTGAAGCCGTTACCACCAAACCTTGTCCGCAATGCCTCTCGGATGTGCCACTGGCCGCGACGCGCTGCAAGTTCTGCACTGAACCCATCAGCTAACCCCTGGAGCCTCGATGACGCACGTTCGACTCGTCTGCCTTCTGCCCTTGACCCTCGCCGCGGGCCTTGCCGCCCAGACCACGCCCCAGCCGCCCACTCACGTTTTCGGCTATGCCGACTTTGCGCAGCAGGCCAAGTGGGACGCCGCCTTCATGGTCGTCCCGGACGCCAAGCTGGCAGGGGAGCACCTGAAAATCCTGACCGCCGAGCCCCACTGGGCCAGTTCGCCCGAGGACCACAAGACGGCGCTGTATGTGGCGGACAAATTCAAGGCTGCCGGCTTGCAGACGGAGATCGTCGAGTACCGCGTGCTGCTGAACAAGCCGGTCAAGATTGTGATCGAAGCGTTCGATGAGCATGGGAAGAAGATCATGTCCGGGCCGTCGCCCGAGCATGTCGATCCCAAGGCTTATGGCGGCGACCCGTTTCAAGACGATCCACGTATCCTTCCTGCTTTCAATGGCTCTGCGCCTTCTGGCGATGTAACGGCTGAAGCTGTTTATGTGAATTATGGGACGCTGGCCGACTTCAAGAAGCTGGCGGAACTGGGCGTCAGCGTGAAGGGAAAGATTGCGGTCGTGCGGTATGGTGGAAACTTTCGCGGCGTGAAGGCTTACATCGCGCAGCAGGAGGGAGCGGCGGGGATGTTGATCTACTCCGACCCGGCGGATGACGGCTATGTGCGTGGCGATGCGTACCCGCGCGGACCGTACCGTCCACCTTCGGGGGTGCAGCGGGGGTCGGTGCAGTTTATGCCCATCTATTCCGGAGACCCTGAAACTCCCGGCGTAGCTTCTACGCCCGATCTGCCTGATTCGCAAAGGATTCTGGATCCGGCGAAGATGAACCAGCCGTCGATTCCGGTGAACCCGCTGTCGTATCAGGATGCGGCGCCGATCCTGGAGGCGCTGGATGGCGCGGACACTCCGCGGGAGTGGCAGGGAGGCTTGCCGTTTACGTACCATCTCGGCCCGGGCAAGGTGACGGTGCATATGCATCTTGAGCAGGATTACAAGATTCGGACGATCTGGGATGTGATTGGAACGATCCCCGGAAGCGACACGAATGCGTGGGTGGTGGCGGGAAATCATCGGGATGCGTGGGTATTCGGGGCAGTCGATCCGAACAGCGGCACGGCGGCAATGCTCGAAACCGTACACGGGCTGGGCGATCTGCTGAAGCAGGGATGGAAGCCGAAGCGAACCATTAAGATTTGCTCGTGGGATGCTGAGGAGGAAGGGCTTATGGGATCAACAGAGTGGGTCGAGGCCCATATGCCGCAGTTGACCCATGCGGTTGCCTACTTCAATACGGATGTAGGCGTGTCCGGGCCGAACTTTGACGCGGCGGCGGTGCCGTCGCTGAAGCAGTTCGTGCGCGAAGTGACACAGGAGGTTGCCAGCCCCAAGGGTGGCAGCGTCTACGAGCAGTGGAAAAAAGACCAGGAAGCCGGTGCCGGACGCCGTCCGAATCGCCCCAGCGCGAGTGCGGAAAACGGTGACGTGCGGATTGGCGACCTGGGGTCGGGGTCGGACTTTACGCCGTTTATCCAGCACATGGGCGTGCCGTCGACCGACATTGGGTCGAGCGGCCCTTACGGTGTCTACCACTCGGCTTTCGACGACTACAACTGGTTCATCAAGTTCGCCGATCCGACGTTCGTCTACGAGCAGCAGCAGGCCCGGGTGTTCGGGCTGGAAGTTTTGCACATGGCGGACACGGATGTCCTGCCGTACGACTACCGGCTGTATGGGCGCGAGGTTGTCGGCTACGTGAAGGCCGCGCAACAGCGGTCGAAACTGGCGGTGGATTTCACTGCTGCGAGCAAGGCTGCGGACCGGTTTGCCGCTGCCGGAAATGCGGTGTATGCGAAGCAGGCTGCGCCGGGTGGGGCCAACGATGCCCTGAACGGTGCGTTGCGCGATGCGGAAACTGCGCTGCTCAACCCCGCTGGACTGCCTCACCGGGCGTGGTTCAAGCACACGATTTACGATCCGGGCGAGTACACGGGGTATGCCGCGGTGGTGATTCCGGGGGTGAATGAGGGGATCGACGCGAACGACGCGGCGCGGACGCAGGCGCAGTTGGACGCGCTGGCGGCGGCGCTGAACCGTGCCGCCGAGATACTGGAAGGAGCGGCGAAGTAACTTGTCTATCGGAAGCCACTTGAGGCGGGTCTGATGAGGACCGAGGTATGTGAGGGTTGAGGAGCGAGGCTGCGTGATTGAATCTGCCGGACTGGGGTAAGAGGCGCAGTGTGCGGGCCGTGATGCGCGGTCGGTCACTTCTCGCAACTTATGGAACCGATTGCACGTACAATCTTTTGTATGCCGATGAAGAAGCGCCATAAGGGTCCGCCGTCGGGCGAGACGGGACAGGAAGCCCTCTATTTGAAGTCGCTCTCGGAGCGGCAGGTGCAGGTCACCGTGAAGCTGCGCGACGGCGAGGCTGTCAGCGGCTGGATCGAGTACTTCGACGACATGATGGTGCGGCTGACGCGCGACGGCAAGCCGAATTTGTTCATCTACAAGACGCAGATCCGTACCATTACCGAGGCGGGCGGCGTGGAGCGGCAACGCAGCGGGAATCGGGCCGGAGATGGTGGGTAGTGAGAAGCCGTAGAATGGTGCGGTGAGAGAATTTGTCGGAGTTGCCGAAGAGATTGCGCGGGAGGCCGGTGGGCTGCTGCGTGAGTTTTATCACCGCGGAGTTGCGACCGAGTACAAAGGCGATGTCGATATTGTGACGGTCGCCGACCGGACCAGCGAGGCGCTGATTGTCGAGCGGCTGCATGCGGCGTTTCCCGAGCATGGGGTTTACGGCGAAGAGGGCGCCCGCTCCGGGCTGGCCAATGAATATCGCTGGTATATCGACCCCCTCGATGGGACGACCAACTTTGCGCATGGGTTTCCGGTGTTCTGCGTGGTGCTGGGGTGCGAGCGGCGTGCGCCGGAGCTGGCCGCAGATGAAGATGGAGAGATGGTCTGCGGCGTGATCTACGACCCGCTGCGCGACGAGATGTTTTCGGCGGTGCGGGGTGAGGGCGCGACGCTGCATGGGAAGACGATCCATGTGTCGAAGGCGGCGAAGTTGCAGGAGTCGCTGATTGCGACCGGGTTTCCGAGCCAGAAGCGGCATGAATCGCCGAACGTGCATTTTTACCAGGAGTTTACGCTGCGGTCGCATGGTGTGCGGCGGGCGGGGTCGGCGGCGCTCGATCTGGCTTATGTGGCTTGCGGGCGGCTGGAGGGTTTTTGGGAGCTCAAGCTGAATCCGTGGGACACGTCGGCCGGATTTTTGATGGTCGAAGAGGCGGGCGGGAAGATTACGCACTTCGACGGTGGGAAATTTACGCTGGACAGCCGCGAGGTGTTCGCGACAAATGGGCTGATCCATGGGGAGATGCAGGGGCTGTTTGAGGATATGTTCGCGGGGAGGAATCTGGAGGCGATTCCCACGCCGGCGGAGTTCGCGGCGCGGCGGAAGGCCGGGGGTTAGTTCTCTGCGGACTCTTCGGCCATGAAGGCAGACAAAGCCGGTTCGGTGAAGACGACAAGTTTGCCCTTATTTTTCTTCGACTGAAGTTTCGCTAGTTTTGGCGCGAGCCACTCCAGGTCTTCCCACACGCCCGGTTCGCGGGCCTGACGCGCTTTGATGTAAGGCCGAGCGATGGCATAGTATCTCTCCATCCAGTAATCGAACGTATGCCAGACCATGTAAAGGTCCAATGCTTTCTTTCGCGTGAGCATCGCTATCGTCTCAAAGAAATCGAGGATGTCTTCCATCTCTGTGAAGTCCTGTGAGTTCGCCAGATAGTTTTGCGCTGCGAGCGCACGCTGCTTCACCTTATTGGCGCCGAAAAAGTCATTTTCGAGGCGGAATAAAAGGTCGACCGATTGATTGAAGCGGGCGCGATGCACCTGGTAGGAAAACGCAATCAGAGCGATCGTCGTGCTGACGAGCGATACGCTGACAGGTAGCCAGGTTGGGATAGATGTCATGCGATTATGATAGTGCAATGCGCATTTCAGGTGGCCGCTGGCAGCAACAATCCTCTGCTGCTAAGATTTAGTTCGATGAAACAACTCGGATCTATCGTTAGGAGATAAGCGAAATGGCGTACATAATTGCGGAACCCTGCATCGGCACCAAGGACACGGCGTGCGTGGATGCTTGCCCGGTGGACTGTATCCACCCGAAGAAGGACGAAGGCGATCACGCTGAGGCGGATCAGCTGTTCATCGATCCGGTGGAGTGTATCGATTGCGGCGCGTGCGTTCCGGTGTGCCCGGTGTCGGCGATCTACGCCGGGGACGACCTGCCGGACAAGTGGGCGGAGTATACGGAGAAGAACGCGACGCACTTTGGGCGGTAGTTTCTTCGGTTGGTGTGCGAGCGCGCGGCCTTCGGCTGCGCGTTTTGCTTTAATTGCAAAAGCTTTGACGCAAAGTGCGCGAAGTTTAAACGCAAAGTTTCGCGACGTGGAGCGGTGGTGAGTTGTGGCGGAAGGGCGGCTGGTCCAACATCACGGCGAAGCCATTGTGCTGCGGACGTGGCCGTTCCATGAAGCCGACCTGCTGGTGAGTTTGTTTACGCGCGAGCAGGGGAAGGTGAAGGGCGTGGCGCGTCATGCGATGCGGTCGCGGCGCAGGTTCGGCGGCGCGCTGGAGCCGGCGACGCATGTGCGGGCAAGCTATGCGGAACGTCCGCGGCAGGATTTGGCGAGGCTGGATTCGTTTGAGATCGTGTGGTCGCCGCTTAGCGATGCGGTCGATTATGTGCGGACCGCGGCGTTGCAGTTGGTGGTCGAGGTGCTCGACGAGGCGATGCCGGATGGAGCGCCGGAGGACGCGGTGTTTCGGCTGGCACTGGCGGTGCTGACGGAGATGCGCGCGGGGCGGGTGTGGCTGCCCGTGACGTACTTTTGCCTGTGGATGAACCGGCTGATGGGGTGGATGCCGGAGCTTGGACACTGCGCGGTGTGTCGGCTGGATTTGCGGGGCGGCGCGGTGTGGTGGTCTCCGGTGGGCGATGGCGTGACGTGTTTCGATGACCGGCGCCCCGGGAGCCAGACGGTGAGTGCGGCTTCGGTTGCGGAGAGCTATGCGATGTTTCGGACGCCGCTGGCGGTGCTGGCCGAGAGTGAGTGGCCGGCGGCGCGGGCGGCGGACCTGAGGGAATTTGCGATCGGCACGCTGGAACGGCATCTGGAGAAACGGCTGATGAGCGCGCGGGCGCTGGGGCGCTGACACTTTCGCGTGAGCGGTCGCCCGACCGTGGGATGACGAGCGATGCTGCGGCGGGGCTAAACTTGAGCGACTGACGACGATAGGAAATCGCTTGGCCTCCGCCGATCTGCAGGACCAACTCGAACGCACGCCCAGTCCTCTGCCGCAAATTTTGCGGGTGTTCTGGCTGTGGTCGCTGATCGCGTTTGTGGCGATGATCGCCATCGGTTATGTGGAGTTTCGGATGGGGTATCCGAAGCCGCACTACAGCCCGCTCGGGGGATCGCGGTACGACGACCTGACGGAGTACCTGCCGACGTACCGGCTGCTGCATTCGGCGGCGTTTTTTGGCAATTCCATGACGACGCCGGTGGCGTATCCGCCGTTCGGCGCGGTCATGTATGCGCTGGATTATGCGTCTGGACATGCGGTAGGTTTCTATCTGGCGACGGCGCTGTTGTGGCTCGCGGCGGCGGTGTGGGGAGTGCGGAGGGCCTTGGTCAAGAGCGGTATTGGCGGCTTGACCGCGACGCTGTTTCCGTTGACGTTAGTGCTGCTTTCGTTTCCGATTGCGGGGCTGATTCAGCGCGGAAACATCGAATTATTTTTGTGGATTTTCGCGGCGTGCGGGACGTGGGCCTTCGTGTGCGATAAAGACGATGCGGCTGCCGTGCTGTGGGGGCTGGCGGCGGCCATGAAACTGTATCCGATTATTTTTCTCGCGCTGCTGTTGCCACGCCGGAAGTACCGCGCGTTTGCGGTGGGGGTTGGGACGTTTGTTGTCGCGTCGATTGCGTCGATGGCCTGGCTGGGGCCCAGCATCGCCGTGGCGTGGAAGGGCTCGCTGCACAACGTGTTCGGGTATCAGGGCGTGCGCGTTTCTGAGTGGAGCATTCATGAGCTTGCGGTGAATCACTCGATGTATGGGCTGGCGAAGATTGTGGCGATTGGCGTGAACCTGCCGGTGTCGAAACTGATGCTGCCGTATTACGCGATGGGCGCGGTGGTGTTCGGGCTGCTGTTTTTCAGGAGGCTGTGGAAGATGCCGATGGCCAACCAACTGCTCGCGGTGAGTGCGTTTATGGTGATGCTGCCGCCGGTTTCGTACTTCTACACGCTGGTGCATTTGTACGCCCCGTGGCTGGTGCTGGCGTTCATCGCGATCAGAGCGGACAGGGCCGGCGTGCGGATTCCGGGCTTGCAGACCGCCATACTTTTGTTTGTGCCGCTGTTTGGATCGTTCATGCTGTTCACGTATCCACGGGTGATGTTGTTTGGGGGAATTGTGCAGGGCTGCCTGTTGATTTTGCTGTTTCTGTGCGCCGTCACGTTTCCATTTACCGAGGACCGCGGGCAAACGCCGGAGGTGGCAGCGTGAGCCGGCAACGCAAGCCCGAAGCGGCGCCTGTGGCGTTTCCAGAGGTGCTGCGCAAGTTTTGGATACGCTCCGTGGCGGCGTTCGGGTTGATGTTTCTGCTGGTGTGGCTGGAGCAGCAACACGCGAACCCGGGCGCTCGGATGACGCCGCTGCCCGACCCGATCTTCGGCGATTTGACCGAGTATTTTTCCACGTTCCGCCTGGTGCATACGGCGGCCTTTTTTGATTCCACGAGCCTGGTGTATCCGGCGGTGGCGTATCCGCCGTTTGGGGCGGCGATGTTCGCGGTGCTGTACGCATTTTCGCGTCCTGTCGTGGCCTACATGGCGTTGGCCGGTTTGTGGATGGCGCTGGCGTGGCTGGGCGTGCGGCGCGCGCTGCTGCGCGAAGGCGTCGGTCGGGTGGTCGCGTTGATGTTTCCGGTATCGATCCTCGTCGCATCGTTTCCGATCGAGGGCCTGTTGCAGCGCGCGAATGTCGAACTTTTTCTATGGATATTTACCGCGATGGGAATGTGGGCTTACCTGCGCGGGCGAGACGATGCGGCGGCGATTCTGTGGGGCTTGGCGGCGGCGGGGAAGTTCTATCCGGTGATTCTTCTGGTGCTGTTTTTGCCGCGAAAAAAGATGCGGGCTTTTGGCCTCGGCGTGGCGGCGTTTATCGCAGCGACGCTGGCTTCGGCGGCGTATTTTGGGCCCACTATTCGGGTTGCGTTGCAGGGTGCTCTGCACAACACGTTCGGATACCAGGGCGTGCGCGTGGCGGAGTGGGGGCGGCACGACCTGGGGACGAACCACTCTTTCTTCACTCTGCTGAAGGTGGTGGTAGTGGCGTTGCACGGGTCCACCGCGCATTTGGCGCTGCCGTACTATGCCTGCGGCGCGGTGGTGTTCGCGGCGGTTTTCTTCGGGCGCGTGAGGAAGATGCCGGTAGCGAACCAGCTGCTCGCGGTGACGCTGTTTATGGTGATGCTGCCGACGATCTCGTATTTCTATACGCTGACGCACCTGTACGCGCCGTGGCTGGTGCTGGTGTTTCTGGCGGTCCGGGCGGCGAAAGCGGGCGTCGAGATTCGCGGCCTGTCGACGACGATACTGCTGTTTGTGCCGGTGTTCGCGGCGTATACGCTGTTTACATTCAGCAAAATTCATCTGTGGGGCGGAGTGGTGCAGGGACTGTTCCTGGTGTGGCTGTTCGTCTGGGTGGTGCGGTTTCCGTTTGCGGAGCCGGTCGTCGAAGGAGTTGCCGCACGCACCATTTAGAATCGAAAGATTCGATAACTAAGGTGCGGTGGATGCAGGCGACGAAGGAAAAGAAGGCGTTGACGTTTCAGGAACTGCTGTTCACGCTCCAGAAATTCTGGGCGGAGCGCGGGTGTGTCTTGCAGCAGCCGTACGACCTTGAAGTGGGCGCGGGAACGATGTCTCCCGACACGTTTTTGCGGGTGCTGGGGCCCAAGCCGATCAAGATCGCGTATGCGCAGCCGTCCAGGCGTCCGGCGGACGGGCGTTATGGCGAGAACCCGAATCGGCTGTTCCGGCATACGCAGTTGCAGGTGATCCTGAAGCCGCCCCCGGAGCGCGTGCAGGAGCTTTATCTGGAGTCGCTTGTCGCCATCGGCATCGACCTGCGCGAGCACGACATCAAGTTCGAAGAGGACAACTGGGAGTGGCCGGTGGGCGGCGCGTGGGGCGTCGGTTGGCAGGTCATGCTCGACGGGCAGGAGATTACGCAGTTCACGTATTTTCAGCAGTGCGGCGGCATGGACCTCGATCCGATTTCAGGTGAGATTACCTATGGCATGGAGCGCATCGCGCAGTTTTTGCAGGATGTGGATTCGATCTACGATATCGTGTGGGCGCGCGATCCCGATACTGGCGCCGAGATGACGTATGGCGGCGTGCGGCTGCATGAGGAGCAGCAGTTTTCGGCGTACAGCTTTGACTATGCGGATGTCGAGAAGCTGTGGGAGCATTTGCGGCTGTATGAGGCCGAGTGTCTGGCGCTACTTTCGCTGGCGAAGACCGTAGTGAGCGAAGAGAATGCGGACGCGCTGGCGGTGAAGCGGTTTCCGACGATGGGCGCGTATGAGTTGGCGCTGAAGTGCTCTCATACATTCAACCTCCTCGATGCGCGCGGCGCGATTTCGGTGACGGAGCGCGTCGGCGTGATGGCGCGGATTCGCAACTTGATTGTGGGGGTGGCGAAGGTGTATGCGGAACAGGGACGGGTCGTTGCGGCCGGGGCGGGTGCGTAATGGCTGATCTACTTTTTGAGATTGGGTTGGAAGAAGTCCCGGCGCGGATGATTGAATCGGCCGAAGCCGAATTGCGCCGCCGCGTGGTGGATCTTCTTATGCGCGAGCGTCTGCTCGAAAACGCCGTAACAAATGCATTCAGCATGCCCCCCGCGTTCACCGTGCGGTCGTTCTCGACGCCACGCCGTCTCGCCGTTCTTATCGGTGGCGTCGACACGCAGCAGAAAGATATTGTCGAAGAGGTCACCGGCCCTGCAGTCAAGATTGCGTACAAGGACGGTGTGGCGACTCCTGCGGCCGAGGCGTTTGCGCGCAAGTCGGGTGTTGCGGTTGCGGATTTGAAGACGGTGACGACGCCCAAGGGTGAGTACCTTGCCGCGACTTCGGTAAAGGCCGGGCGCACGGCCGCTGAGGTGATTGCGGCGGAGTTGCCGAAGGAAGTTGGTGCGATTTACTGGGCAAAAAATATGTACTGGCGCGCGGGCAAACCGGAGCGGTTTGTGCGGCCGGTGCTGTGGCTGGTGTGCCTGCTCGGCGAGGAAGTTGTGCCGGTGAGCTTTGGCGGAAAAACTGCGGGGCGCGCGACGTTTGGGCATCGCGTGCTGTCGAGCGGCGAGCCGTTTGAGATTGAGTCGCCGGAGAGCTACGCAGTGCAGCTTGAGGGTGAATATGTGCTGGTCGATGTGGAGGCGCGGCGGCACAAGATTCGCAAGGCGCTGGACCATGCGACGCGCGAGGTTGCCGGAGCGCGGTGGAGGGAAGACGAGGCGCTGGTCGATCAGGTCACTCATCTGACCGAGTGGCCGGACGTGCTGCTGGGGAGCTTCGAGCCGGAGTATCTCGCGCTGCCGGAAGAAGTGCTCGTCACCGTAATGCGCGACCACCAGAAGTATTTTGCGGTGGAGGATGCGGACGGAAAATTGGCTCCGCACTTTCTTACTGTGCTGAATATTTCGACGGACGAGAACAGTGCGGCGATTATTCGCCAGGGTAATGAGCGGGTGCTGCGGGCTCGGTTTAATGATGCGCGGTTCTTCTGGGAGTTCGACCAGCGGGTGCCGCTGGTGGAGCGCGTGAAGCTGCTGGAGAATGTGACTTTTCAGAAGGACCTTGGGAGTTATGCGACGAAGAGCGAGCGCGTGCGTGGGCTTGCAGCAGCTTTCGCCGAACGAATCGGCGAGACAGTGGACGCGGCGGCGCTGGATGAAGCCGCGCGGCTGGCGAAGACCGATCTGACGACGGAGTTGGTGAAGGAGTTTACGGAGCTACAAGGCATAATCGGCGGACTGTATGCGAAGGCGCAGGGTATCTCGCAGATTGCCTGCGACGCAATCTACGACCAGTACACGCCCGCGAGCATGGATGATGGCGTACCGCGTTCTGTCGAGGGCGCATTGTTGGGAGTCGCGGACCGCGCGGATACGATTGCGGGGATGTTCGGGCTTGGGATGGAGCCGACCGGCTCTAAAGATCCGTTTGCGTTGCGGCGCGCGGCGAATGGGATTGTGAAGATTCTTGCGGAGACGGGTTTGCCAATCAAGTTGGATCGGATCATCGTGGCTGCTGCTAAAGACGGCGCGACGGCGGACAAGATGCGCGGATTCTTTCGCGAGCGTGTCGAGTTCTATCTGCGCGAAGTCCGTGGGCAGGCGTATGACGTTGTGAAGGCCGTCGTCGCCGCGGGAAGCGACGACGTGCGGGATGTTGTGGCGCGCGCCGAAGCTGTGACCCATGTGCGCGGCGGTGACGATTTCAGGGCGGTGAGTGCGGCGTTCAAGCGGATGAAAAATATTCTTGTGCAGGCAGGATTCGAACTGCCTGGGCTTGGGGCTGTTGCCGGGGGCGGTGCCGAGGGAGATGCGGAGGGCGCGCTCATGCGCAAGTTTGGGGTTATCGATGCGAAGGTGCGTGAGCTGAGTTCGCAGCGTGCGTATCGATCTGCACTCGAAGCCATTGCAACGCTGCGGCCGGAGATCGACGCCTTCTTCGATCAGGTGATGGTGATGGATCCTGACCTGACAGTGCGTAACGGACGGCTGACTTTGCTGGCGATGATCGTGGCGAGTTTCTCGGGGATTGCGGACTTTTCGGAGATTGTGACGGCTGGGTAGTTTACGTTGGGGAGCTGACACCCGAACCGATAATCGGCCAGTGGTTCCGATGCATCGATCATGTGGCCGCGATGCGAAATAGCCTCTAGGCATAAGTGTTTTGTGCATGGCTGTTGAAGACGGCGCGGCGCTTCGCGATGCTGCAAGCGATACGCGCCTTTGACCGACGTTAGAGCGAATTGATACTGTTTCTCATTAGTGAAACTTTAAAGTTCACACAGGGGAAACGAACTCATGGCGACAGAAACCGTCGCGCTGGCAGCAGGCGCCGAAGGCGGCTCGTTGGCCGAGCCGGACACGCAACAGCAGTCTCCGCAATCGCAAATCATCAACGACTTCAGCATTCAGGTCGCGACGGTCAACGGGTCGGGCTCACAGTCCGCCAACTCGGTTTTGCTGAAGTCTATCTTCCGGATGGGAATCCCGGTCAGCGGCAAGAACCTATTTCCTTCCAACATCGCCGGCCTGCCGACGTGGTACACGATCCGCGCCAGCAAAGATGGATACGTGGCGCGCAAGAAGGAGATCGACATCCTGATCGCGCTCAATCCCGAGACCGCGCAGGAGGACATGCTATCGCTGCCCAAGGGCGCTGCCGCGATCTATGACGAAGCGGCGAACCTGCAGCAGTATCGCAGCGATGTGGCCTGTTATCCGGTCCCATTCGATAAGCTGACGGCAGCGGTTTGTCCCGAAGCGAAGCTGCGCAAGCTGGTCAAGAACATGATCTACGTGGGCGTCGCCGCGCAGCTTTTGAAGATGGATATGGCCGCGGTCGAGCCTGCGCTGCGCAAGCAGTTTGCGAAGAAGGTGAAGGCCGCCGACTTGAACTGGTCGGCCGTGCAGGCGGGCTACGATTACGCGGCGGCGACGTTTACCAAGAGCGATCCGTTCGTGCTCGAACCGATGAACGAGACGGCTGGCAAAATCATTATCGATGGCAATGCTGCCGCGGGTCTGGGCTGCGTTTTTGCCGGCTGCACTGTCGCGATGTGGTATCCGATTACGCCGTCGACGTCGCTGGTGGAAGGCTTTATCGAGTACGCGAAGCGGTATCGCATCGAAGAAGATGGCAAGGCTACGTTCGCGGTCGTGCAGGCTGAAGATGAGCTGGCGGCGATTGGGGCGGTGCTGGGAGCGGGGTGGGCCGGCGCTCGTGCGATGACCGCTACTTCGGGGCCAGGGATTTCGCTGATGTCGGAGTTCGCCGGGCTGGGTTATTACGCGGAGTTGCCGGGCGTGATCTTCGACGTGCAGCGCGGTGGGCCTTCGACCGGAATGCCGACTCGCAATCAGCAGGCTGACCTGCTGGCTGCGGCGTTCCTGTCGCACGGAGACACCAAGCATGTGCTGCTGATTCCGGGCAGCGTGAAGGAATGCTACGAGATGGCGATGGAGGCATTCGATCTGGCGGAGCAGTTGCAGACGCCGATCTTTGTCATGTCCGATCTCGACCTGGGCATGAACAACTGGATGTCCGAACCGTTTGCCTACCCTGAGAAGCCGTTGAACCGCGGCAAGGTGTTGAGCGCGGAGGAACTGACGAAGCTGGGAAGCTTTGCTCGCTACAAGGATGTGGATGGCGATGCCATCGGGCAGCGCACGCTGCCGGGAACGGCGCATCCTTTCGCGGCTTACTTTACGCGCGGCAGCAGCCACAATGAGAGAGCGGTTTATTCGGAGCGGCCGGACGACTATGTCATCAATGTCGAGCGGCTCGCGCGGAAGTTTGAGACTGCGCGGTCGATGGTCCCGCGACCGGAAGTTGTGCAGACTGGCACATGCAAAGTTGGGTTGATCGCTTTCGGCTCGTCGGACTTTGCGACGCGCGAAAGCCGCGACCAGGCGAAGAAAGAATACGGCCTGGAGACGGACTACCTGCGGCTGCGGGCGTATCCGTTCTCGCGCGAGGTGCAGGAGTTTGTGGCGTCGCATGAGCGCGTATATGTCATCGAACAGAACCGCGATGCGCAGATGTTGAGCCTGCTGAAGCTGGATCTTCCGGCGGAAGAGGTTGTGAAGCTGCGCAGCATTCGCCACTTCAACGGACTGCCGATCGACGCGCGCTCGGTTACCGATGAGTTGATTACGCAGGAAGGAATCTAAATGGCAACGGCGCCTGTACCTTCACCCACCGGCCAGCCCAAGGCGGTCAAGACGAACCACATTGGCTTGCAGGTGCTCGACTATCGCGGCGGCAAGACGACGCTCTGCGCGGGCTGCGGCCACAATGTAATTTCCGAGCGCATCATCGATGCGTTCTACGAAATGGGCATTCAGCCGGAGCGCGTGATGAAGCTTTCCGGCATTGGCTGCTCGTCCAAAAGCCCGGCATACTTTATGAGCCGCTCGCACTCGTTCAACAGCGTGCATGGCCGGATGCCCTCGGTCGCGACGGGCGCGCTGCTGGCCAACAAGACCATGAAGGCACTGGGCGTCAGCGGAGACGGCGATACGGCGTCCATCGGCATGGGACAGTTCGTCCACATGATCCGGCGCAATCTTCCGATCATCTACATCATCGAAGACAACGGCGTTTACGGGCTGACCAAGGGCCAGTTTTCAGCGACCGCCGATATGGGCTCGACGCTGAAGACCGGCGTGATCAACGATCTGCCGGCGATCGATACCTGTGCGCTGGCAGTGCAGTTGGGCGCGACGTTTGTCGGACGGTCGTTCTCCGGCGACAAGAAGCAGTTGCTCGCGATGCTGAAGGCCGCGATTGCTCACAACGGAACGGTTGTGCTCGATGTGATCTCGCCGTGCGTTACGTTCAACGACCACGAAGGTTCGACGCGCAGCTACAAGTACATGCAGGAGCACGATGAGCCGATCTCTGAAGTCGGGTTCGTTCCTCACTTCCAGGAGATCGATGTCGAGTACGATCCCGGCACAACGATCAACGTGCGGATGCATGACGGAAGCCAGTTGCGGCTTCGCAAGCTGCATGAGGACTACGATCCGACCGATCGTGTCTCCGCGGTTTCTGCGTTGATGCATGCCCATGCGAAGGAAGAAGTTCTGACCGGAATCTTCTACGTCGACACGCAAAAGGAGAGCTTCACGGAGTTGTTGAACCTGGTCGACGAGCCGCTTGGCACGTTGCCTGAGGAGCGCGTACGGCCGAGCCGCGAAAAACTAGAGAGCGCGATGCAGGCTTTGATGTAGGTCGCGCTTAGCGACAAGTCGATGCCGGCGCGGCACGGGAATGCGTACGCCCCCTCCCCCTCGCCTATTTCTATTGCCCGGGGGTAAGTGCTTTAGAATGCTGGGCTCGGGGGGGGCGACTTCCTGCAAGCGGTTGAATCGAAACCACTTCGGTACAAAATATACCGAGATAAGGACTTAGCCGCCGATTGCGGTTGTGGGTGGATTTTCAGCTTCGAGCTTCGAGCTGCCAGTTTCCAGTTGCCAGGTCGGGATGTGGAGGAGCGGTGAGGAAGTGGCACTACCTTTCTGTTCCGGTGCGAGGGTTGAGGGGTTGAGGAGCGAGGTTCTGGTGAGCGCAGAGCTTTGAGCGATTGAGCGTAGAGGTTCTGGGCGCGGTTGGCGTCTGATGGGTTCGGTTCAGTTTTGAGTTTTGAGTTTTGAGTGCTGATTTAATTGTAGCTAGTTGAGAGATAGATCGCGCCAAGTTTTGAGAATTAGTTTTGCCAGTGTCAATGCGGGGTTTGGAGGTTTTGCACAGGCTGGGGGGCTTGACGAGCCGAGGCGGTGTGAAGTGAACCCCTAGCGTGAGACAGCGGCAGAAGTCCCAGTTTGCCTTTCGCCGTAATTTTCTTGGCGAACGGGAGTTGACGGTTGAGGATGAGATTGGCCGGGGCA
>Ga0207933_1000323_pt1 | contig 49059 bp, 44 predicted proteins | sample NGESurdeep092012_4_FD_184488 | JGI IMG/M metagenome (GOLD analysis project Ga0207933, IMG submission 184488) | Arctic peat soil microbial communities from Barrow, Alaska - NGEE Surface sample F53-3 deep-092012 (SPAdes) | ecosystem: Environmental > Terrestrial > Soil > Wetlands > Peat ... | reverse complement strand
GCCCGGTCGGTCCCGGCTTCCACCGTGGCACCGTCGCCGCCGGCACCATCATCCCGAAACCCCCACAGAGAGTGGCTCCGCTTTCGGGGTCCGGTCACCTTGGCGTCGTCGGCCTTCATCCCTCCGTACTGGTGGCGCCAGCGGCCGAAGGTGTGCTCACTGACCTCCAGCGCCTTCGCCACTTCGGCCACACTCTTGCCCTCGCCGAGCAGCCGGTCAGCCTCCCGAAGCTTGCGCACGATCTGCTCCGGAGTGTGTCTTCTGCCTTTCACGTCGGTTCCTCCTTGCCCTCTCGGGCGTTGGTGGAACCATCACATCATGTGGGCCAGTTCTTGGGGGTCAGGTCAGCTCGGCGACACCATCGTCAATCACATCGATTCAATCCTCCTCACCCTCGAGCACCGTCTTTCGAATGCGCTCGTCGAGGCGGTCAACACTCGCATCCGCCTGCTCACCCGTCGGGCCTTCGGCTTCCACTCCGCGAAGCCCCTAATCGCCCTCGCGATGCTCAGCTTTGGAGGTCACCGCCCCGCCCTTCCCGGCCGCGCCGAGTGACCCACACCTATGTCAGAAGAGCCACATTATTAGGCGACTGCCCCTACCTAAGGCCGCGGACCGAGCACCAAAGCGACTGCCGCGGCTGAGGTCCGACCCAGGCGTTCCGCTCGCCAAAGACGCACGAAGCCCTCTGAGAAAGTTAGGGACTGCCCTCTTGCAATCGTCCGTAGTTGTTCGTTGGCGAAGGCGATCACTTCAGGTTGGTACCTGAAAGACTCGAGAGCAACGCCGATTCTCGCGTAAGCGCGGCGTATCAGTTCGTGAGCAAGCAACAGGGAACCGGCCGAGTCGTCCGCAATGTTCGAATCGGACCGCGCCTGTTCCTTGTAAAGCTCCTCCCAGTCGGGCAGGGTCAGTGGTTTGGGCGCACGATGCGGTTCTCGGATCGTCGCTTGCCAAGCAGTTTCACTGCGACGAACCTCGTACACCGCTTCGTTTGCATCTACCGGGTCACGAAATCCAGCCCAATATGCAAACAACTGCTTCGACCAGATGTCGAACTCTTCGTTGAACTCGGGGCGACCCGCTGCAGGAACTAGACCATGCAGCCCCAGGCGCGTGAGGGGTTTCTCGATTTGGCGGTGCAACCGCACCGAGTTTGATGCCCGAACCAAACTCTGCCTCGCTGGAGGCTCTAGTTCCCAGAGCAATAGATTCACCATTACCGAGAAACGAGCGGACCAATCAGGTTGGAAGCTCGGTACAGGCCCAGCCAGCTCGATCAACTGCGAGGCCTTTGCGAAGCCGTATCTGAATTGAGTGCCGGATTTCTCGAGCCGGACGACACCAGTGAGTGTCAGAGAGCCGAGCGTGGCTGCGACATTTACCTTGGCGTATCCGGTCTCGCTGGCGAGCTCGCCTGCAGACCATCCTCTCGGCATTTCGATCAGAAGAAGTCGAAGCAACTCAGCACGGCTTCCCACACCGAAAAGCGCTCGCAACCGGAGTTGCAGAAGCGCGGCTCGGGTGAGGTCTGGGGCTGCGCTCTTGCGACTTGGCACGAACCTCCAGGGCTTGCCCTCGCCAGGCCAATTCGCCATTGGCGCCTTCGAAGCAATCGTTGCCGAGTAATCACCGAAGCGCTCAACAATCTCGTTGTCGGCTTGTTTCAGGAGGCCACGCATACGGGTGACGGAGATAAAGCGCATGTTTGCCAGGCACCAATCAAGACTCTCGTCGCGAAGCCGGTGGTCCTGACGCCCAAGCCAGGAAGTGAACAGGATCAATGGCTCAAGATCAACCCCCTCGTGTTGATGCCGGCGTTCCCAACCGCTGAGCCCGAGCTCCGTCCACTGACTCCACGAAATATCCAGCGCGAATTCGCGGAGACGTCCTTTAGAGGTGACTGTCGGCATCTGGAACGCCCAACATCCGAAGAAGCGCTAGCAGCTGACCGCGATAACCCTCGGACGGGTCATGGGTCATCGACCAGCGACCGGCTGCGACTAGTTCTTCAGCGGTGGGCTCGAGGAGCCGCAGGTCGTCTAAGTGCTTGCTGGCAGGTGCCTGGTCGACCGCTGCATGGAGCTTGAAACAGATCTGGTCAAATCTGGACGCGATGTGCAAGGTGAGACCACCGAAGCGCCTGACCTCGGCTCGTTCGTCGAATCCGGCCGGGAGACCGAGGGCCACCAGGCCGGCGGGGCCCGCATTCAGCCAGTTCTCTCCGACTCCAGCGGCGACGCCCACATCCCTGGCAGCCGCCAACAGCGGGGTTGGGAGAACTTCGGCCTTCCGCAGCGCCTCCCCATTCCCCACCGCGATAACGTCGAGGTCACGTGTCGGGCGAACGCCCAGCCTCTGTCGCAAGAGGCTCCCGCCGCCGACAGTGATCAGGGTGTAGGTATGGCCCTGAGCCTCGAGGAGTTGGCCGAGTGCCTCAAGAAGCTCCTCCAGCCGCCCTGGAGTGATCATCTGCCAATTCTAACATGGCTCTGCGCAATGTTGAACATTGCGAAGCACTATGGCGCTGACTCAGCTCGCAACGCTTTAAGCAGCTCCGACGCATTCCGATATTCCATCTTCCGCCTATACCCCGGGGGGTATGCGGGTATTCCCGCATGGCTCCGCCACCCTGACAGCTCGACTTACGGATGTCCAGCTTGAGACAAATCAATTTGATGCTCCTCCTGTTGAGAGCAGACCATGACCCCCGGTCGTGATGTTCAGGCGTTTGGCCCCCTCAGTTCAGGCCGTCCGGCTATTCAACGGCGGCCCCCGTGGCTCACCCGGATCATGTCGATCATCTTGAAGTTGATCCAGACGAACCGCACCAGCTGCCAAGGAATGAAGGTCCTCATGAATACGGTCCATCGCGTCGGTTTGGGCCCGTAGAACGCCTTGCCGGCAGTCACCTGTGCGGCGTGGGTCGTCGGATCGTCCATCGACTGTCTACTCCGGAATGAGGACCGGCTGTGCTCCCTGGTCCTGATCGGAGTTCGAGCTGACGGGCGCAAGGAACTGGTGGCGGTCGGAGACGGCTTCCGGGAGTCGGAGGAGTCCTGAGCCGAGGTCTTGCGCGATCTCAAGCGGCGGGGGACGCTGTCGCCGGTGCTGGCGATCCCCGATGGAGCCATCGGCTTCTGGGTGCCCTGCGCGATGTCTTCCCGCAGAGCCGGGAGCAGAGATGCTGGGTGCACAAGATCGCGAACTGTCTCGACGTGCTACCCAAGGCGCTGCAGCCGAAGGCCAAGGCAGCGCTGCACGAGATCATGAACGCCGAGCACAAAGAGGTGGCCGAGGTGGCCATGGACCGCTTCCAGGAGACCTACGGTGCCAAGTACCCGAAGGCGGTCCAAAAGCTGCTCAAGGACCGCGACGTGCTGCTCACCCACTTCGACTTCCCTGCCGAGCATTGGATCCACCTGCGCTCGACGAACGCCATAGAGAGAGCGTCATTTCAATCAGGTGCCGGTGGAAGGCACTCATCCCCAACTGATTCACTTGTCCATCACCCCTGAAGGACCTTCTTTGTCTTCTCGAATTCCTCCTGGTTGATCTCGCCGGCCGCTAGCCGTCGCCGCAGCTCTGCCATTGCCGAGTCGGACTCCTGGCGAGGCCGCCGGAAAGCCCCGATCGTCCAGATGGCAAAGACGACTATGAGGAGGATCACCGCCGTCATCCCGATCCAGGCCCAGCCGTCGTAGTAGTTCCAGCCCCACATCATTTCGCTTCGACCTTCTTTTGGTCTTTTGGTTCGCGCCTTCACCGTAGGTCGGTATCGAAATGGGCATCAGGGCCAAAGGGCCCGAATCCGCAGGGACTGGAATACCCGGGTGGGGTAATCGATACTCCGCTAATCTGGAGGTGTGAGCACGCCCTTCGCCGGGCCCAAGACCGTTGCCGTGACCCTTGGCGTCAGCGGGATGACCTGCGCCTCCTGCGTCCGGCGTGTTGAGAAAGCTCTCGTCGGGGTGCCCGGCGTCCAGGAGGCGAGCGTGAACCTGGCCACCGAGAAGGCCACGGTCATCTTCGATCCGGTCCAGGCGAACCTGGATCAGCTCAAGTCAGCGATTGTGAAAGCCGGCTACGGCGTTTTCGAAACGCCAGCTCCGCCTCCCCCACCCGCGCCCGCACCCGCGCAGATCAGCGCCGGCCATCTGAGCCTGCCCATCGAGGGAATGACCTGCGCCTCCTGCGTCGCCCGGGTCGAACGCTCGCTGGCCAGGGTTCCGGGCGTCAGCAAGGCCAACGTGAACCTCGCCACCGAGACGGCGCGGGTCACGTTCGACCCCGAGCAGGTCGACCTCCAGACCCTCTCACAGGCAGTCGAGAAGGCCGGCTACCACGTCGGCAAGAGCGCAACCCAGCCGGCGGTCACGCTGCCTGGCCCACATGAGAAGGACCCGCAGGCGCTCGCGCGCGACCACGAGATCCGCGATCTCAAGATGCGCTCGCTGGTCAGCCTGGTCATCGGTCTCGGCCTGATGGCTCTGATGTATCTGCCGCTCCACCTCGACTCGCGGCTGGTCGAGCCGGTGCTCCTGATCCTGGCCACGTTCGTCCAGGTCTGGGCCGGCGGCCGCTTCTACCGGGCGGCCTGGGCCGCCGCCAGGCACGGCGCAACCACCATGGACACGTTGGTCGCCGTCGGCACCAGCGTCGCCTTCGGCTACAGCGCCTTCCTGACCCTGTGGCCGAGCCTCGCCGCGAGCGTCGGATTCCAGCACCACCTCTACTACGAGACGGCGGTCATCATCATCTCGCTGATCCTCATGGGCCGCTGGCTCGAGGCCCGGGCCAAAGGCCGGACCAGTGCCGCCATCAAGGCCCTGATGGGCCTCCAGGCCAGAACCGCCAGGGTCATCCGCCGGGGTGTCGAGCAGGACATCCCGGTTGAAGCGGTGCAGCCCGGCGACAAGGTTCGCGTCCGACCCGGTGAGAAGGTACCGGTGGACGGCCGCATCCTGGAAGGCAGCTCGACGCTGGATGAATCGATGCTCACCGGCGAGAGCCTGCCGGTCGACAAAGCACCCGGCGACATGGTGATCGGAGCCACTATCAACAAGACCGGCAGCTTCGTCTTCGAGGCCACCAAGGTCGGTCGGGACACGGCATTGGCCCAGATCGTTCGGCTGGTCGAGGAGGCCCAGGGATCGAAGGCGCCGATCCAGCGCCTGGCCGACACCGTCTCCTCCTACTTCGTGCCAGCCGTCCTGGTCCTCGCCGCCCTCACATTCGCCGGCTGGTTGCTGTTCGGGCCCGAGCCCAGGCTGACCATGGCGATCGAGGCCGCGGTTGCCGTCGTGATCATCGCCTGCCCCTGCGCCCTGGGCCTGGCCACCCCAGTCGCGATCATGGTCGGTACCGGCAAGGCCGCCGAGCTCGGCATCCTGGTCCGCGGCGGCGAGGTCCTCGAAGAGGTCCGGCGAATCGACACGGTGGTCCTCGACAAAACCGGCACCCTGACCAGGGGCAAGCCCGCCGTCACCAGCATCACGACTCTAGACGGAATCGACGAGGAGAAACTGCTGCGCCTGACCGCGGCGGTCGAGAACAGCTCCGAGCACCCGCTCGGCCAGGCGATCGTCGCCCGGTTCAAGGAGGCGGAGATCAAGCTCCCTCAGGTGGTCGACTTCCATTCGGTGACCGGACAAGGCGCGGAGGCGACCGTCGACGGGCGGCGGGTTGCGATTGGCAACCAGCTCCTGATGGCAGCGCTCGGTGTTGGACTGAGCCAGCTCGAAGAGGCGGCCTCGGCAGCCGCCGCATCTGGCGCCACGCCACTCTACGTCGCGATCGAGGGCCGGGCGGTCGGCCTGATCGCCGTGGCCGACACGCTGAAGCCTGAATCCCCGCAGGCGGTGGCAGAGCTGAAAGCCCTCGGGCTCCAGGTCTGGATGCTGACTGGCGACAACCTTCCCACCGCGCAGGCGGTGGCCGGCGGGGCCGGGATTACCGACGTCCTGGCTGAAGTGCTGCCCGACCAGAAGGTCGCCAAGATCAAGGATCTTCAAGCCCAGGGCCGGCAGGTAGCCATGGTCGGCGACGGTGTCAACGATGCCCCCGCCCTGGCCCAGGCCGACCTCGGCATCGCGATCGGGACCGGCACCGACGTGGCGCTGGCCGCCTCCGATATCACGCTGATCGGGGGCGACCTGCGGACGATCGTGACCGCTATCGCCCTCTCTCGCAAGACGGTCGGGGTTATCAAGCAGGGGCTCTTCTGGGCCTTCGGCTACAACATCCTGCTGATCCCGCTGGCGATGGGGGCACTCTACCCGTTCCTGCATGTGCTGCTGAACCCGGTCCTGGCGGCGGCGGCGATGGCGATGTCCAGCGTCAGCGTGGTCACCAACGCGCTCCGGCTGCGCGGATTCCGGCGCCCCGCCAATCCGCAGGAAATCCTGCATCCGCGCCTCATGGAGCGGCTGCGCGAGTACTCCTACTTGGGCGGCATCGCGGTGATGGCGATCGCCATCGGTGCTGTCGCCCTCTACCTGACCAATACCTTCGGAGGAATGCGATGACGAAGAAGCTGCTGACCGTCCCTAACATCTCCTGCGAGCACTGCGAGCGCGCGATCAAGAAAGCGCTCGAAGTCTTGGCAGGCGTCGAATCGGTGCGGGTTGACATACCCGCCCACATCGTCTCGGTCGAATTCGACGAGAGGCGCGTTGGCCTGGACCGGATCAAAGAGGTTCTCCTCGAACAGGAGTACCCGGAGGCGGCGATCAGTTGATGAGGTTGGCGATGGAGAAGGATCCCGTGTGCGGCATGGACGTCGACCCGGGCAGGACGCAGCAGAAGGCGGAGCACCAGGACAAGACCTATTACTTCTGCGGGCCCGGCTGCCGGAAGGCATTCGAGGCCGACCCGGCCAAGTTCTTCGACCCGGCATACAGGCCGCCGATGGGACCGCGATGAAAGCACGCCCAGGCTACGCGGCGAACAAGAACAAGGTGCTGACAAGGTTGCGCCGGATCGAAGGCCAGGTTCGCGGCCTCACGAAGATGGTCGAGGAGGAGCGCTACTGCATCGACGTGCTGACCCAGGTTGCGGCCGCCAAGGCGGCGCTCGAGAGCGTCTCCCTGGCCCTGCTCGATGACCACATGCAGCACTGCGTAGCCGACGCGATCAAGACCGGCGACGGCACCGAGAAGGTCAGGGAAGTCTCCGCGGCCATAGAGCGGCTGGTGAGGAGCTAGCAGCGCTAGCCGCCGGGCACGCGCGGGTGACCTCAAGACCCGACCAACGAGGTTGCCGGTGGTGCTGTTATACGGCGTTACACGCGGTGATACACTGCCGGTATGGAGGAGATCCTCGACACCAGCATCAACACTCGCGTGCCGCGCAGGGTAAAGCAGGCACTCGAGGAGGTCGCCAACGATCGGCGGGTCAACCCGCTCACCTTCGCGCGCACGCTCATCGATGAAGGATTACGCCGCGAGCGCCATCCGGGCATCGTCTTCCGAGACGGGCCAGCGGGCAGGCGCGCCGCGATCGAGGGCCGTCGCCTCGATGTATGGCAGGTGATGGAGACCGTGTGGGCCTCCGACCGCAACGTCGACGAGAGCGCGGACTACCTCGGCCTCCGGCCTGACCAGGTCAGGGCTGCGATCAGCTACTACGCAGAATTCCCGGACGAGATCGACCATTGGGTCCAGCGCAACCGCAAGGAGGCCGATCGCGTGTACGCACAGTGGGGGCGAGAGCAAGCGTCTCTCCGCAGGTGAAGCTCCTGCTGGATGAGATGCTCGCCACCAGCATCGCCGAGCAGCTCCGCCACCGGGGTCATGACGCGGAGGCGACCCAGGGCAATACCCCACTCGAAGGCAAGAAGGATCCCGAACTGCTCAGGGCCGCGCGTGAGCTCGATCGCGTCATCGTCACCGACAACGTCCAGGACTTCGCCCGGCCGCATCAGCAATTCCTAGCCTCGGGCGAGGACCACGCCGGCATCATCCTGGTTTCCCCCACTCGATTTCCCCGATCCAAGCGCACGATCGGTATCTGGGTTGCGGCTCTCGACACCTTCCTGCACGACCACCCAGAGGCTTCGCTGAAGAACATCTGCACGTGGCTCTCGTAGCCCTGCCCCAAGAAGGTCACCTCGAACGGGATGGTGGCCTCGCGAAGAGGTCGGCCGCAGCTGGCGGCCGGATGTCGCCTCGCGCCCTCTTCAGCGCAGGGGCGACATCCTGATCTTCGCCCGTGTACGCCACCTCTTTGATGGCCGCAATCGGCTCCGGTTGCGGATGGAGCCCACGTCGAGATTCGAACTCGAGACCTCTTCCTTACCAAGGAAGTGCTCTGCCAACTGAGCTACGTGGGCGCTAGCAGAAGTCGAATTCTAGTTGGACGGCGGACTGGGCTCCACGGGCGAAGGGTCAGTCGGAGAGTATCCTGCCGAACTCGGTCAGAATCTCGGCTTTGCCACGAACCTTGATGGCTGCGGTGACCCCGGTGAACTGGGCGATCAGAACCTCTCCAGTGTCGAGCCGCTCGCTGTGATGCGAGCGCGTATCGCGGCCCCTGGTCAAGCCCATGATGACGACCCCGTCCTGCAATGCCTTGACCACGACATAGCGTCCGCCGCCAGTGCCAGAGGCGTCCTCCTCAGCCACGATTCGATCGTCTGTCTCCATTGTTGTGGCGTCCCCTCCCGTTGTGATTGCCTTCGGGGTTCGCCCGAGGCCGCACCATCTCCAGCCGCGTCACTTCCGACCCGAAATGTGCATCCAGCTCTTGTTTGAAGTCGGGCGAGGCCAGTACTCGATAACGTTCACCCACCTGCACGGTGACCTCTCGATCCTGGACCCTCAGGTGCAAAACCACCTCGTCGTCCCCCGGATGGCGGGTGAATAGCCCCAGCAGTTGATCGACCGCGCCCGGCCAGCTCGGAGGGACGTCAACGTGGAGAATCCTCTGGCGCTCCACCGGCTTGCATTCGGGATCATCCCACGCCCAGGCCATATCGACCAGAATGGCGGCCCGCTCCGCCTCCTCCACCGCTTCCTCGCCCGCCTCGCCATCGACGCTGGCGCCGACGTTGCCATTACGGCGTGGACTGTAGCCTCGGGCGGTGTCAACCTTGCCCTGGACGACGACCACCTGATCTGGCTCAAGGAGCTGGCGATAGCGGTCCCAGGCGCTCGGGAAGAGCGTCAGTTCCAGACTCCCGGTGAGATCCTCGATGGTGACGTAGGCCATGATCTGGCCGCGTTTTGTGACCGCCCGCCTCACCTCCGTGACCAGCCCGCCGACACGAACCTCGGAACCCGCCAACTCGGAGGTGATCTCGACCGTTTGGGAGTCGATCAGCGCCGCCATCTCGGCCTCAATACGGTTCAGCGGGTGGTCGCTCAGATAGAGACCCAGGAGTTCCTTCTCGCTCCTCAGTTTTTCCTCGCCGCCCATCGGCGCCACCGCGGTGACCGCGTAATCCAGGGCCGGCACCCCACCGCTCGGACCCATCCCGAACAGGCTGGTCTGGCCCGATTCCCGATCCTGTCGGGCCCGGTCCGCTCGCTGCCGGGCGGAATCCAAATTGGCGAGCAGCAGATTGCGCTCCCCGAGCACCTCGCAGCTGCCGCTGCGGACCAGCCCGTCCAGGGCTCGGGCGTTGACCTCTGACACCCCTGAGAGGCGCTCGCAGAGGTCGTCCAAGGAGCGGAAATCACCTCCCTGGTCGCGGCTTTGCACGATTAGCTCGACCGCGCGCTGGCCGACGTTCCGGATCGCGGCGAGGCCAAATCGGATCCTGTTTTGGGCGATCGAAAAATCAGCCCGCGATTCGTTGATGTCGGGCGGCAAAACCTCGATGCCGTGCTGGCGGCAATCGACGATGGCGGTGGCCACCTTCTCGGCGTTGCCCTGCATGTGAGTCAAAAGAGAGGTCATGTACTCGAGGCGGTAGTTGGCCTTCAGATAGGCGGTGTGGTAGCTGATCACCGCGTAGGCGGCGGCGTGCGAGTTGTGGACCACGATTTGGTCGGCCACGAAATTGTGGTCCACATCCACGGTCAGGTCGTAGGTGTCGGTCTCGCCCGCGGGGACGATCTGGCTCACCTCGTCCCAGGCCAGGGCGAGGGCGGCACGAGGCCGCGCGGAGCGGACGCCCGCTTCCTTGGGGTCACCCGGGTGGGAGGCTGGGGAACGGGCAGCGCCGGCCACGGCCACTTCGTCTCCGACTCGCAGGAGGCCCATTTCGCGCCACCCCCGGCGGACCCGGAAGCGGTGGTTTGCCGTGGCCTTGATGGTTCGACCGGTGCGCGTGGTGAGCTCAAATACCGGCCTGATGCCATTGGCTGCGACCGCCGTCACGGGCCGAGGATGGAGCCCGCCCGATGGGTTCAGGCTGAGCACCGTGAAGGGGCGTGGCCGCGAGAACAGGGAGCGCACGCTTGTTTTTTCACCGCTCAGCGGGTCACGGATCTCGGTGTCCCCGGCCAGGCACTTGTTGAAGCCGTACTCCGCAAACCGCGCGATGCGCTCGAAGATGGTCTCGGCCATGGCCGGGGCGATGCCCTGGGCGCTGGCCCCAGCCAGGAACTTCTCGCGCTGCTGGGCCATCTTGACCTTGTCCTTCTTGCCCATCGCGGAGCGCAGAATGTCGGCCTCGGAGAGGGTGAAGCCAGCCAGCTCCCGGGCCGCCATCATGACCTGCTCCTGGTAGGTCAGAACCCCGTAGGTGTCCTCGAGAATCGGCTTCAGGCGCTCGTGCAGGTACTCGATCGGCTCCCGACCGTGCTTGCGGGCAACGTAGGCCGGGATGTCCTGCATGGGGCCCGGACGAAAGAGGGCGTTGGCCGCGATGATGTCCTCGAAACGCGAGGGCTTCATCTCCTGGAGCATGCGCCGCATGCCCGCGCCCTCGAGTTGGAAGACGCCGTGGGTGTCGGCGGCGCTGATCAGTTCGTAGGCGGCGAGCGCGCGCGGATCGTCGGCGGTGGGAATCTGATTCAGATCGATGTGTTCCCCGCGCTGCTCCTCGATCAGGCGCAGCGCGGTGCTGATGATGTCCAGGTTCTGCAGCCCCAGGAAGTCCATCTTGAGGAGGCCAATCTCGCCCACTGCCTTCATGTCGTACTGGGTCACCACCGACTCCCGGCCTGGCCCGTACTGCAGCGGCACGTAGTTGACCAGCGGTTGGGGAGCGATGACCACCCCCGCGGCGTGGGTGCTCACGTTGCGCGAGACCCCCTCCAGCGACCGCGCGACGTCGATCAGGCGGGTGATCTCGGGTCCGCTCTCGTACGCCAGGCGCATCTCGGGGACCTCCTTGATGGCCTCTGCCAGAGGCTTGGACCGGCCCTGGTGAACAGGCACCAACTTGGAGAGTCGATCGGTCTCCTTGAGCGGCACCTGCAGCACCCTGCCGACGTCGCGGATCGCCGCCTTGCTGGCCATGGTGGTGAAGGTGATGATCTGGGCCACCCGGTCGGCGCCGTACTTCTGGCTCACGTATCGGATCACTTTTTCCCGACCCTCCACCGAGAAGTCGCAGTCGATGTCCGGCATCGACACCCGATCCTTGTTCAGAAAGCGCTCGAAAATCAGCCCGTGTGCGAGCGGATCGAGATTGGTGATACCCAGGCAATAGGCCACCAGCGAGCCCGCTGCGCTGCCCCGGCCGGGCCCAGTGACGATGCCGTTGCTACGGGCGAACTGATAGAAGTCCCCGACGATGAGGAAGTAGGAGGCGTATCCGGTCTGCCTGATCACCTCCAGTTCCACCTCCATTCGCTCCAAGGCGGCGGGAGCTGGATTGGGCCCAAAGCGCCAGCGCACTCCCTCCTCGACCAGTCGCCGCAGGTGGCTGTCGGCGTCCAGTCCGTCCGGGACCTCAAACGGGGGCAGGAGGGAGTGGCCGAGATCCAATTCCAGGCTCACCTGGTCGGCCACCTCGAGCGTGCTGGCCAGCGCGGCGGGCATGTCGCTGAAGACCTGGTGCATCTCGGCGGCGGTCTTCAAATAGAACTCCTGGGAGTCGAAGCGCCAGCGCTTGGGATCGTCATAGCTGGCCCCGGTCTGCAGGCAGAGGAGCACGTCGTGGGCCTGCGCATCGTGCTGGTGGACGTAGTGGAGATCGTTGGTGGCGGCGATGCGGAGCCCGAATTCCTTTTGAAATCCGATCAGGGCCTGGTTCACCCCCTCCTGCTCGGGGATACCGTGGCGCTGGGCCTCGAGTAGATAGTGGTCGGGGCCAAAGATGTCGCGATAGGTGGCGACCGTCTCCCGGGCCCCCTCCAGGTCTCCCGCCGCGACCTTCGTCGCCAGCTCTCCGCCCAGGCAACCGGAGAGGACGATCAGCCCCTTGGAATGGCGCGCCAGCACCTCGCGATCGACCCGCGGCTTGTAGTAGAGGCCCTGCATCTGACCGATGGTGCAAAGGGCCATGAGGTTGTGGTAGCCGTCCAGATCGGCCGCCAGCAGCGTCAGGTGGTAGGGGTCACGATCGGCGCGACCCTCCTTCAACTCCAGCGAGCGCGGGGCGACGTAGGTTTCGAAGCCGAGGATGGGCTTGATGCCGGCCTTGACGCAGGCCTGATAGAAGTGGATGGCACCGTACATGACGCCGTGGTCGGTCAGCGCCAGCGCCGGCATCTCGAGCTCGGCCGCCCGCGCCACCAGATCATCGATCCGGCTGGCGCCATCGAGGAGCGAGAACTCGGTGTGATTGTGGAGGTGGACGAAGCCGGACGCCGCCTTCATTCAGCGCCCAGCAGGTGGTTCAGATTGACGCCGGGACGCGGGCCATCGTTGGGTTCAAGCAAGGGGGTCTCCGGGCCGGATTGTAGTTCTCGCGCGCCGGCCCTGACCAGTGCGGTGCCGCTCTTTACCGGCTTTGGCAAAGGATGGCTCAACCGCGTTCCAGAAGGGCCACGGATTCGATGTGGTAGGTGTGCGGAAACATGTCGACCAGGGCCGCGCGGCGAACGCGGTAGCCGCCCCGCACCAGGTGGGCGATGTCGCGCGCGTGGGTGGACGGCTCGCAGCTGATGTAGACCAGTCGATCCAGTCCCAGGCGGAGCAGCTCGGCGATGGCCTGGGGATCACAGCCGGCGCGGGGTGGGTCCAATATCCCGAGTTGATATTCGCCCAGGCGGATTCCGCCCAGGACCGACTCCACCCGTCCCGACAGGGCCCGAAGGTTGACCGATGAATTGATCCTGGCACTGAGCAGGGAGAGCTGGGCGGCGCCGGGATTCTCCTCCACCCCGGTCACCGCGCGAGCCGTCCGGGCCGCCGCCACCGAGATGGTGCCGATACCGGAATAGAGGTCCAGGACGGCGGCCGAAGGGCCGGCGTCCAGCATCTCCAGCGCGGCCTGGTAGAGCACCAGCATCTGCTTGTAGTTGGTCTGAACGAACGTCTCGCTGCGGACCCGAAACCTCAGATCCCAGAAGTCCAGGCCGATGGAGTCGTCGAGCAGGGTCAGGTCGGGGACGCGCAGGCTGGCGGCCTGGGCCAGCTTCTGGTCCTGATCCGGCCTTGAGCGGCCGCGCCGACGAATTCTCCAGAGCACGCCCGGACCGGTGGGCTCCACCGTCAGCAGGATGTTCTGGATATCCTCTTCACCCAACTCCCGGCCGGCGTCCCGGAAGGCGAACAGGGTCCGCTCGATCCGCAGGTCGTGAATCGGACAGGTGGTGATGGGGAAGGTCTGATGGGAGCGCAGGCGATGAAACCCGAACTCCAGGTCGGCGCCGCCGCCGATGGCCTCAAATTCACCCCTGATTCGGTAGCGCCAGGGGTCAGCCATGCCGCTGATGGGCGTATCCGGCGGCAGCCTCAGCCCCGCCCCATGCCACGCATCCTGAACCACCTCCATCTTGTACTGGAGCTGCGCGGGGTAGGCGGCGTGCTGCCAGGAGCAACCGCCGCAGATTCCAAAGTGGGGACAGCGGGGCGGCACCCGGTCGGGAGACTGGCTCAGCACGCCCACCGCGCTGGCGTAGCTGACCCCGCCGCGGCGGCCGCGCAGCTCCGCCTCCACGATCTCGCCCGGCAGGGCCCGATGAACAAGCACCACGCGGCCTTCGTGGTGGGCCACGACCGCGCCCCCGTGGGCTGGTCTCTGGGTGCTGACGATCATCGTCGCCAGTATTCGCTCAAGTCGGCGCTGGGCTTGAAGCCCAGCCCTTCGGCCATGGCCGAGGCGGCGGCGAAGCCCTTGGCGATCATGTCCGGGGCGTGGGCATCACTGCCGAAGGAAACCGCGTCACCGCCCAACTCCCGCCACCAGCCCACCACCTTGGGCCCAGGGCACCATCCCCGCTCGGGTGGCATCCCGCGCGAGGTGTTGAGCTCCAGCACCCCGCCGCGCTGGGCGAGGGCGGACAGCACCTCCCGGTACTCGCCTTCGTAGTCGTCCTCGTCAAACCGGACCGCCTCCACCGGCCAGTACCGTTTCGGGTAGTCGATGTGGCTCAGCACCTGGAAGGGCTGGTCACTGCGGGCCAGGGCGGCGACCTCGCGCAGATAGGCGCGCATGAAATCGCCCGCCTCCGCCGCTGGCAGCCGGCCCAACTGGCTGGCGTCGATCAGCCGGCCCGACCAAGTCAGGCAATGGACCGAACCCAGGATCCGCTCCAGCCGCGCCCCCCTCAGCAGCGCCTGGACCTCGGCCGGAAAGCGATGCGGCTCACCCAGCTCCGCCCCGCTCACGATGCGCAGACTCGGGAACAGGGTCCGGCAGCGCTCCACCTCGATCAGGTAGGCGTCAACGTCGAGGCGGTGCATCTCCTCGTGCACGCCGCTGACGAAATCGGCGTGCTCGGTAAAGGCGATGGCACGCAGGCCAATGCTCTCCGCCCGGCGGCAGCTCGCCTCCATGTCCCCGCGCGAGGCATCCCAGCTGAACTGGGTGTGAACGTGTTGGTCGAAGAGTGGTGAGCCGATGCCCTAGGCACCGGCCCCGGGCACGATCCCGTCCCAGCCGTCGCTCACGTCAACGCTGGAGCCGCTCGGCGAGCAGGCGGCTGGCGGCCTTCATGTTGGCCCGACCCTGGCTGGCCGACTTTATCCCCGCCATCAGTGCGCCCATGGCCTGCGCCTTCCCGGCCCGGTAATCGGCCACCGCCTGGGGCAGCAGGACGAGCACCTGATCAATCAGGACGGCCAGGTCAGCGTCGTCACTGACCTGGGCCAGGTTCGATTCAGCCACGATCTGGGCGGGGGATTGGCCGCTGGACTCGGCCCTGGCCATCACCACCAGCGCCTGCTCGCGGTTGATCCGGCCTTCGCTGACCAGAATCACCAACTCGGCCAGATCGGGCGCGGGGAGCTTGGGCGCGTGGCCCACGATCCAGTTGGCCAACGGCTTGGCGGGGGCCCCGAGAGCGAGCGCGGCTTCAAACAGGTCCGCCCGCGCCCCGTCCTGGACCAGCAGCCCGGCGTCATAGTCGCCCAGCTGATGGGACTCCATCAAGCGCAGGCGGCGGGCGCGGGGCAGCTCCGGGATGGTGGCCGCAATCTTCGCCACCCAGGCGGGCGCGAGCTCCAGTGGCGGCAGATCGGGCTCGGGAAAGTAGCGGTAGTCCTCGGCAAATTCCTTGGAGCGCTGGGAGTAGGTCTGGGACTTGGCCTCAGACCAGCCCCGGGTCTCCTGAATGACCACCCCTCCTGCCTCCAGGAGACCGATCTGGCGCTCGATCTCGTGACCGATGGCGCGGTGCAGGGAACGGAAGGAATTGATGTTCTTGAGCTCCGTCTTAACCCCCAGGGCGGCGTCCTCCGATCGTCGAACCGAGACGTTGGCCTCGACCCGAAGCTGACCATTTTCCATCTCCGCCTCGGAGGCTCCGATGGTCCGCAGTATCGCCCGCAACTCGACCGCGTAGTCGCGAGCCTGATCGGCGCTGTCCAGATCGGGCTCGGACACGATCTCCATCAGGGGCAGTCCGGCGCGGTTGAGATCGACCAGCGATTCGCTCGCCCCCTGCAGGTTGTCACCGGCGTGGGCCAGCTTGCCCGTGTCCTCCTCCAGATGCACCCGGGTGATGCGAACCATCCGCTCCCCCACCTGCACGCCACCGCCGCTGGCGATGGGCAGGTCGTACTGGCTGATCTGGTAGCCCTTGGGCAGGTCCGGGTAGAAGTAATTCTTGCGGTCGAACTTGGTCTGTAGGGCGATCTGGCAACCCAGTGCCAGACCACTCTTCACGACCAACTCCACCGCTCGACGGTTGGCGACCGGCAACGCCCCCGGCAAGCCCAGGCAGGTCGGGCAGGTGTTCTGATTGGGAGGCTGCTCCAGATAGTCGGTCGGGCATGCGCAGAACATCTTGGACTGGGTGGCGAGCTGAACGTGGACCTCCATCCCGATCACCGCCCGCCAGTTCTCACTCGCCATGAGCCAGCTCGAAGCCCCGCCCCACTCGGAGCGCGGTCGCCTCGCCCCACTGCGGGGCCAGGATCTGGAGCCCGACCGGGAGGCCCTCGGACCGCCCGCAGGGCACGCTCAGCCCCGGCAACCCAGCCAGGTTGGCGCCCAGTGTGAGGACGTCGCAGAGGTACATCTGGTAGGGGTCCGCGGTCTTGCTGCCGATCTCGAACGCCACCGTCGGCGAGGTTGCGCTGACGATCGCGTCGCACTTTTCAAAGGCGGCCGTAAAGTCCTGGGCGACCAGCGTTCTGACCTTCTGGGCGCGAAGGTAGTAGGCGTCGAAATAACCACTCGAAAGGGCGTGGGTGCCGAGCATGACGCGCCGCTGCACCTCGCGCCCGAATCCGCCGCCACGGGTCTGGCTGTAGGCCTCCAGCAGCGTTGCCGCGCCGGGCGAGCGGCGGCCAAACCGCACCGAGTCAAATCGGGCCAGGTTGGAGGAGCACTCGGCCGGCGCGATGATGTAGTAGGCCGCCAACCCGTATTCGGTGTGGGGCAGACGGACGTCGACCAGTTCGGCGCCGGCCGCCTCCAGTACCCGAAGGGCCGCGTCCACCGCCGCCTTGACTCCGACCTCCATGCCGTCCACCTCAAAATATTCCCGCGGTAGGCCCAGGCGGAGTCCTTTGACCCCCGCCTCCAGATCGAGGTCGATACCCAGGGGACGAGAGGAGCTGGTCGCGTCGAGCTGGTCGTGACCGGCGATGGCGGTCAGCACCAGCGCCTGGTCCACCACCGAACTGGTGAAGGCGCCGACCTGATCCAGACTGGAGGCGAAGGCGATCAGTCCGTAGCGACTGACCCGGCCGTAGGTCGGCTTCAGGCCCACCACCCCGCAAAGCGCGGCGGGCTGGCGGATGGAGCCTCCGGTGTCACTGCCGATGCTGTATCCGGCCTCGGCGGCGGCCACCGCCGCCGCGCTGCCTCCGCTCGACCCCCCCGGCACGCGCGTGGCATCCCAGGGATTGCGGGTGGTGTGAAACGCCGAGTTCTCGGTCGAGCTGCCCATCGCGAACTCGTCACAGTTGGTCATGCCCAGGATTACAGCTCCCGCCTGGCGAAGCCGGGCAACCACGGTGGCGTCATAGACGGCCCGGTATCCCTCCAATATCCTCGAGCCGGCGGTGACCTCGACCCCCTCCACGTTGAGCACGTCCTTGACCGCCATGGGTATGCCGTCCAGGGGGCCAAGGCTGTTCCCCGACTGGTATCGCTCCTGCGCCGCCCGGGCTTGGTGGGCGGCCAGATCCGGCGTCAGCCGGACGAAGGCCCGGATGGCCGGATCGCGCTCCGCGATGATTGCCAGGTGACGATCCAAGAGTTCGCCTGGTGATACCTGTCTGGTGACCAGGGCATCGTGGAGGGCGGCGATGGACGGGGTCAGGGTTCTTCCTCCAGGATGGCGGGGACGACGAAGAACCCCTCTCGCGAGGCGGGCGCGTTGGACAGGGCCCGCTCCTGGCCCATGCCCGGACGGGCCTCATCGGTGCGCAGGCGATGCTCCAACGCCACCACCTGGGCGGTGGCCGGAACGGAATCGACGTCAACCTCGGAGAGTCGGTCGATATGCCCCAGGATGGAGTCCAGCTGGTCTGTGTAGTAGGCCTCGTCGCCCTCCCCCAGGCCCAGCCGAGCCAGCAACGCCACGTGGCGCACGTCGTCGCGAGAGAGGGTCACCGGCCGAGTTTAGCCAATGGGCGGAGCGGGTCGCGCGGCCCCCCACACGACAGCCAGCACCAGTATCGAGACCGGAATCCCGATCAGGGTCGGCAACCACAGAATCGAAACCAGGCTGATCAGGATTCGGCCCCACGCCCAGCCCCGCCCCAGGGCCCAGGTGGCCAGCGGCTGCAGGATGCAAACGGCGCCGCCGCCGATGGCGATGGCCGCGGCCACCGCCCTCAAATTCGATGCCGACACACTCGAGGTGGCGTGCGCGGCGATGAAGTCGGGGGAGGCGTAGATGTATCCGTAGAGCAGGGTCAAGAGCGCGGCCAGGACGCTTCCCGACCAGAGCAAGGCCAGCAGCCAGCGCGGAACCGGAGCCGCCCGAACCGGTGTCACCGGCCTTCCGCAGCGAGCGCAATAACGGGCCTGAGGCGGCAGCATGGTCCCGCAGGCCGGGCACTGGACGCTCCGGCCCAGGTCGGCGCCGGTCACCGGGGAGTCGGAGATCATGGCTGGCGGTGGGATTCCAGCAGTTCCAAAAAGGCGGCCTCGTCGAGGATCGGAATCTCGAGTCGGCGGCTGCGCTCGAGCTTGGATCCGGCCTCCGACCCGACCACCACGTAGTCCGTTCTGGCGGAGATGCTGGAGCTGGTGCGTGCGCCCAGGGCGCGAACCCGTGCCTCCGCCTGGGGCCGGCTCATGGTCTCCAGCGACCCGGTGAAGACGAATCTCAGGCCGTCCAGGGGGCCGCCTGGGGCCGGGCGTGAAGGCGAAGCGGGACGGACCCCCGCCGCCAGCAGCCGATCGACCAGCTTGCCGCCCTCGGTGGAGAAGAAGCGGGCGATCTCCGACGCCATGCTGGGTCCGATCCCCTCCACCTCCTGCAGGCCTTCCGCGGTGGCGGCTCGAATTCGCTCCAGGGTCTCAAAGTGGGAGGCCAGGAGAACGGCCGTGGCCTCACCCACCTGGGGGATCCCGATGGCGCAGAGAAACCGGCCCAGGGATGCGCTGCGGCTGCGCTCGATCTCCGCCACCAGCTTCTGGGCCGACTTGAGGGCGTGATGCTCCAGGCGGACGAGCTGCTCCTGGCTGAGCGCATAGAGATCGCTGGGGTCGTCGATCATGGCGCTGGCGATGAGCTGCGCCAGCGTGGCCGGACCCAGTCCGTCGATGTTCATGGCGCCGCGCGAGGCGAAGTGGATGAGGCGTTCCAGGCGCTGGGCCGGGCAGAAGGGGTTGATGCAGCGGTGCGCGACGTAGGGCTCTTCCCGGACCACCTCGCCGCCACATTGGGGACAACGCTCGGGCATCGTCCAACCGGGCTTGGGATCCAGCACCGAGACCACCTCGGGGATGACGTCCCCGGCGCGTTGGACTACCACCGTGGCGCCCGCGTAGACCCCCTTCTCATTGACCAGCTGCTCGTTGTGAAGGGTGGCGTTCCTGACCACCACGCCGCCCACGATGACCGGGCGGAGGTGGGCGACGGGGGTCAGCACTCCGGTTCGTCCGACGTAGACCTGGATTGATTCCACCTGCGTCTCCACCTGCTCCGCCGCGTATTTGAGGGCGATTGCCCAGCGCGGCGAGCGGGTCACGAATCCCAGCTCCATCTGCTGATCGTGGCGGTCAACCTTGACCACCACCCCGTCGATCTGGTGATCCAGCTCGGCGCGATGCTCGAACCAGCGCTGGTGAAAGTCGATGACCCCTTCGATGGAGTCAAACCGCGCCCGGTTGGGGTTGACCAAAAATCCCATCTGGGCCAGGTTCTCCAGGACCTCCCACTGGCTGCCCGCGGCGCCGCTGGGATCCAGCGTGTACATGTAGGTCGAGAGCTTTCTGGATGCGGTCACGGTGGCGTCGATCTGGCGCACGCTGCCGGCCGCCGCGTTGCGGGGATTCATGAACGGCGGACGCCCGCCCTCGACCATCTCGCGGTTCAGGTCCGCGAAGGCGGGCAGCGGGAAGTAGACCTCGCCGCGCACCTCGAAACGCTCGGGCAGGCCGGGCAGCGGGATGATGCGCTCCGGCACCGAGGCCACGCCGCGCAGGTTCGGCGTGACGTCTTCGCCGACCCGTCCGTCGCCGCGCGTGGCGGCCTGAACCAGACCACCGCCGCGATAGGTGAGGCTGATCGCCAGACCGTCGATTTTCAGTTCGCAGACGTAGGTGAGCGGGCCATCGATGACGCGCCTGACGCGGGCGTCGAAGGCCCGAATCTCGTCTGGATCGAAGGCGTTCTGAAGGCTCAGCATGGGGGAGCTGTGTCGCACCTTGGCAAAGTGGGTGGCGGCGCGCCCGCCCACCCGCTGGGTGGGCGAATCGGCGCTGATCAGCTCCGGATGCAGGGCCTCCAGCTCCCGCAGGTCCACAAAGAGGGCGTCAAATTGGGCGTCGGTCAGCTCCGGCTCATCGGCTCCGTAGTAGAGGTCTTCGTGCCGCACGATCTCTGCACGCAGGCGCGCTATCCGCTCGGCGGGGTCCGGTTCCGCGCCCTCGGTCACGACTTCGTGAGCGGAGCCAGCATGCCGCTGAGAATCTTCACCCCGGCCTCATCAAACTGCACCACCAACTCCTCGTCGGTTCTGGTCAGCGTGCTCTTGACCACGCGCCCCGGCCCGAACTTGGGATGAACGACCTTGTCGCCTGCAAAGTAGCGCTGGACGAGTGGCTCGGCACGCACATTTTCCGAGACGGCGGCGGCCAGATAGGCGCGATGGTCCTTGCGGGGGGGCGCGTTGGCGGCCGCCCCGGTGCTGCGCGGCGCCAACATCGGCGCTGGTATCTCAGCCAGAAAGCGACTCGGCAACCCGGCCTGGGCTTGCCCGTAGAGGTGGCGGCGGAAGGCGCAGCTGAGGTAGAGGCGGTCGCGGGCCCGGGTCATGCCCACATAGCAGAGGCGCCGCTCTTCGGCCATTTCGCGTGGATCCTCGATCGCCCGGCGGTGGGGCAGGAGTCCGTCTTCCACCCCGGCCAGGAAGACGACCGGGAACTCCAGGCCCTTGACCATGTGCAGGGTGATCAGGGTTACCCCCTGCTCATCCTCGTCCAGGGCGTCCACGTCGCTGCGCAGACTGACCTCGGTCAAAAACCCTTCCAGCTCCCCCTCGCCGCTGGGCTGCTCGTATTCCTCGGCCAGACCGAGCAATTCACGCAGGTTCTCCAGCCGCGCATCCTTCTGCGCGCCCGAGTCCTCGTAGGCAGCGTCCAGGCCAAAGGCCTCGATCACCTCCAGCATGATCTGGCTGACCGACAGCTTTGCCGCGCGGGCGCGGAGGGATTGGAGCCGGGCGCCGAGGTTTGAAAGAGATCCGATGGCGGCTCGGGGCAGGCCGGCAATGGTCTCCGGCTCAGCGATGGCGGTCAGAATGTCCGCCTCTTGCGACCGGGCGTGGGCAAAGACGGCCGCCAGGCTGACCGCGCCGACCTTGCGCCGGGGCACGTTGACGAGGCGCGAGAAGCTGATCGGATCCGAGGGATTGAGAAGAAAGCGCAGGTAGGCGAGCAGGTCCCGGATCTCGCGTCGTTCCCAAAATCGCACCCCACCCACCAGCCGAAAGGGGATTCGGCGGCGCCCGAAGACGTCCTCGAACGCGCGCGACTGGGCATTGGTGCGATAGAGAACCGCGAAGTCCTTGGTCTTCCTGCCCTCCTGGCGGCGCAGCCGATCCACCTCTCCGGCCACGAACTCCGCCTCCTCGACCTCGCTGTAGAGCTGCGAGACGCTGATCTTCTCGCCCCCCGTGCGCGCCGTCCAGAGCTTCTTCTCGGCTCGCTGCGAGTTGTTCCGGATGACGGCGTGGGCCGCGTCCAGGATGGGCTGGGTGGAGCGATAGTTCTGCTCCAGACGGATGACCCGGGCGTCGGGATAGTCCTTCTGGAAATCAAGGATGTTGCGCACGTCGGCCCCCCGCCAACCGTAGATGGCCTGATCGTCGTCTCCCACCACGCCCAGGTTGCGATGGCCGCCCGCGAGCAGATTGACGAGCATGTACTGGGCCCGGTTGGTGTCCTGATACTCATCGACCATGATCTGGTTGAAGCGATGCTGCCAGCGCTCCAGCACCTCCTCCTCCGAGCGCAACAAGCGCACCGCCCGGACGATCAGGTCATCGAAGTCGAGCGCGTTGGATCGCGCCAGGAATTCCTCGTAGAGGCGGTACACGGAACGCAGGGTCTCGTCGTTGGGGCCCCTGATGGGCAGCGTGTCGAAGGTCAACAATTCGTTTTTGGCCTGCGAGATGAGGGCGCTGAAAAGAGCCGGTGGATGGCGCTTGACGTCCAGTCGGAGTTCCTCCAGCACGCGCCGCAACGCCGCCCTCTGGTCGTCCTCGTCGAAGATGACGAAGTTGCGCGTCACCCCCACCCGCTCGGCGTCCTGGCGCAGCATGCGAACGGCGGTGGCGTGAAAGGTGCCAACCCACATCCGCTCCGCACCGCTCACCAGCAGCGCCACGCGCTCACGCATCTCGCGCGCCGCCTTGTTGGTGAACGTCACCGCCAGAATCTGGTCGGAGCGAGCCTGCTGACGGGCAATCAGGCTGGCGATGCGCGTGGTGAGAACCCTGGTCTTGCCGCTGCCAGCGCCCGCGAACACCAGCAGCGGGCCCTCCGCGTGCTCCACCGCCTCGCGCTGGGGCGGGTTGAGTCCCTCCAGCAACTGCTCCAATTCCGCCTGCTGGGACTCGGAGATCGGCATCGGCTATCGAGTGTAGGCGCCGCGGAAGGCCGCTTACACTTGCTCCTGCCATGGTGCCAGAACCGCCTCTGAGCAGGGATCGGCTGCTCTATCGGGTGGCCGCTGAATTGACCTCATCACTCGACCTGGACGAGGTTTTGGGCCTGCTCATGACGCGCGTCATCGATCTCATGTCGGCCGCTCGCGGATTCGTCGTGCTGCTGGATCGGGAAACCGGCGACTTGCAGGTGAGAACCTCCCGGGGCGAAACCGATCAGGCCCTGGCCGAGGGCTTCCTCGGCTCGCGCACCGTGATCGAGGAGGTCATCGCCACCGGCCGGCCGGTGGTGACCATGGATGCCACTGCCGATCACCGTTTCAGGGGACAGGATTCGGTGGTACTCCACAACCTGCGCTCCATCATGGCCGTGCCGCTGCTGGTCAAGGGAACCGTAATCGGGGCCCTCTACGTTGACAATCCGCTCCGCGTGGGCATCTTCGTGGATGCCGACCGGGAATTCTTCCAGGCGCTATCGGACCTGGCCGCCATCGCCATCGACAACGCCCGTCTCTACAGCGAACTCCGCGAGAACTTCGAGCGAGCCGAGTTTCTGCGCCGAACCTTCGAGCGCTACGTCAATAAGCAGGTGACCGATTGGGTGCTGGGCGACCCCAATCGAGACCAGGTCTTCCTGCCCGGGCAGCGCCTTGAGGTCACCATCCTGGCCTCGGACATCGCCGGCTTCTCGCAGCTCTCACAATCCATGGAGGCCGAGGCCCTGGTCAGCTTCTTGAACCGTTACTTCCGTCGTATGGTCGACATCGTCATCGCCCACGGCGGCAACCTCGATAAGTTCCTGGGCGACGGGCTGCTGGTCGCCTTCGGCGCCCCGGTGCCGATGCCCGACTCCGCCGAACACGCGCTCGCCGCCGCCCGCGACATGGCCGCCGCGGTGGCGGAAATGAACGCCGAGCGGACCGCCGCGGGCGATCCCCCGGTCCAGGTCGGGATTGGAATCGACTCTGGCTCGGTGGTGGCCGGCAACGTGGGTTCGGAACTGCGGCTGGAGTACACCCTGATCGGAATCCCAGTCAACAACGCCACCTTCCTCTCCAAGCGCCGACCCGCCGCCGTGCTTCTCTCGCGCAACACGCAGCGGCTGCTGAAGGACGCCTCTTGCCTGCGCCGATTGCGGTCCATCGTGCTGAAGGGCGCCACCCGCGCGGAACCGATTTACGCTCTGCCTCAGTCGGCTCGCCCTTAGCTCAGGACCGCCTTCGGGCGGCACTCGGATCCCGCCCAGAACCTCCAGCGCATGATCGGGATCCGATTTCGCCCGCCCGTGGATGGCGTCCTTGCCGGGTGAGGGCAGGGCGACGTTTGTAGCCAAGGACACCCTCCTCCGCGCGAGCCGGCTACGCCATCGAGCGGCGGCTGGTGAGTAACCACCCGTCGCCATCCGTCCGGCGCGGCGACGCGCTCGGGACGAACTCGCCAATGTCGACCATCAGTCTCTTCTTGATTGCCGGTCAGGCGGCGATCCCCTCCTTGTCGACGAACAAACCCTCGTGCTCGGCACCGGTTCCAATCGGCCCCGGCAACCTGCGCCAGCTGCCCCGTGAAGTCGGGTTTGACCCCCGATAGGGCAGACAAGTGAGATCGTAGCCGTCAAGCCTGGGGGGCCTCCGCAACCTCCGCCTACGGCTCCCGATGACTTGCCAGTTTTGCCTTCCGCTGCTAGGGTGAAGGTGCGTGGTCCCCAGGGCGGCCCCTTGGGCCTGTTGTCCGTCCATACGCGCAGCCAAAGGAGTGAAACCACGATGGGTAGATCTCGCGCCCTCTGGGGCATTGTTGCCGGCGGCACCATCCTGCTAACCGCGTGCGGCGGCGGTGGCACGGCGAGCGGCAATCATTCGCCGATCAGGGTGGGTTACGAGGTGCCTTTGAGCGGTGCCTTTGCCGCCAACGGGAAGAACGAACAAAACGGCTGGCTCCTCGGCCTCAAGGACTTCGGCGATACCGTTGACGGCCACAAGATCCAAACCACCTTCGTCGATACTCAGGCAGACCCCAATGTCGCCCTCTCGCAGGCGCGCGAACTGGTTGACAACCAGCATATTCAGATGCTCGAAGGCCCCCTGGCGGCCAATGAAATCGCGGCCGTGGCCGGATACACCGCACCCAAGGGGATCCCGACCGACGATCTAGCCCTGTGCTCGGCGATCCAACTGCAGTACTACGTCAAGTACGGCGTGGGCCTGTCCTCGGGCTGGTCCTGCAACCAGCCCGCGATCATGGCCGCCGTCTACGCTTACAACGATCTTCACTGGCGCAAGGTCATGACCATTGGTCAGGACTTCGCCTTCGGTTGGCTGGTCACGGGCGGGTTCGGCGACGAGTTCAAGAAGTTGGGCGGGACCGTGGTCAAGATGCTCTGGGCCCCCAACACCACCACCGACTTCAGCCCCTACGTCTCTCAGATTCCAAAGTCCGGCATCGACGGCGTCTACGCCGAGCTCTCGGGAGCGACAGCGGTTCGCTTCACCGCCGCCTACAAGTCGTTCGGACTGACCGGAACCGTGCCGTTGCTCGGCATCACCCAGCTGACCGACTATTCCGTGCTCCCCTCTGAAGACCCCAACGCGGTGCTGGGGTTGAAAACCGGGGCCCAGTACTGCGACGGCATCCCGACCCCCAAGAATCAGAAATTCGCCAACGAGTACTACGCCCAGTACGGGACCTATCCCGGCTACTACTCGGACGCCGGCTACACCAAGGCCCGGCTCCTGATCTCCGCCCTGCAGACGCTGCATGGCGACGCCAGCAACGGCAAGAACCTGATCAAAGCCATGAAATCCACCTCCATCGTCAGTTCACGGGGACCGGTCAAACTGAGCGGCGCGCCCGCCTTCGCTCCCATCCAGAACATCTACATCTGCCAGGTCCAGCGAGTCAACGGCGTGTTGCACAACGTTCCCATCAAGACCTACACCAACGTTCAGCCCTGGGGCGATCTGTCCGAGAGCGAGTGGGAGGCTGGCTTCCGCAAGTACAGCGCGGCGCGTCCGACGGCGTAGCGGGAGCGGCATCCATGACCCTTTCAGGGGTGCGCCCAGCCGCCGGGCGCACCCCACCGCCGAGAGGAATCGGTGGGAGTCAGGCGGCGACGGTACCTGACCGACGCCTCATCGCCGTCGGGCCGGGCGCGGGGCGCCCCCCAGTCCAATGCAGATTCCATGCCTGAGCCGGCGGACGCGCTGCAGCGCACCGAATTCCGGGACGGAATGCTGATCACCTATCAGGCCCCGATCCGGGTCGATGACGGGACCGTGCTGCGCGCCGACGTATACCGGCCTCGGGGCGATGCCACGGTGCCTGTCATCCTCACCTACGGCGTCTACGGTAAGGGTCTCAGCTTCCAGGACGGCTACCTGCCGCAGTGGAACAAGATGATTCAAGACCATCCCGAGATTGAACGCGGCTCCAGCAACCGATATCAGAACTGGGAGACCACCGACCCGGAACGCTGGGTGCCTTACGGCTACGCCGTGGTCAGGGTCGATTCGCGCGGAGCGGGCTGGTCGCCGGGCTTGCTTGAGACCAACTCGCCCCGGGAGACGCTGGACGTCTACCACTGCATCGAATGGGCAGCGGCCCAGCCCTGGTCGAACGGCAAGGTCGGCATGCTGGGCATCTCCTATTACGCCTCCAACCAATGGCGCGTGGCTGCCCTCCAGCCGCCCCATCTCGCCGCCATCATCCCCTGGGAGGGTCGCGCCAACAACTACCGCGACGGCATGTACCACGGCGGCATCTACTGCGACTTCCAGGCCAAATGGTTTCCGATCCAGGTCAAGACGGTCCAGTACGGGGTCGGATCTCGGGGTCGTCGCAGCCGCCTCACCGGCGAGTGGGTGGCGGGGCCGGTGACGCTCTCCGAGCAGGAACTGGCCGGCAAACGTCTGGAGCGCGAGTTGGAGATCAAGAAGCATCCCCTCGACGACGACTGGCACCGGGACACCAATCCGGACTGGTCAAAGGTCATAACCCCCCTGCTGTCGGCCGCCAACTGGGGTGGTCAAGGGCTCCATCCGAGGGGTAATTTCGAGGGATTCAGCATGGCGGCTTCGACCCAGAAATGGCTTGAGGTCCACGGCGACACGCATTGGTCGCTCTTCTATTCGGACTACGGCCTGCGTCTCCAGCGCCTCTTTTTCGATCACTTCCTGAAGGGATTGGACAATGGGTGGGAGCGGCGGTCGCCGGTCCAACTCAACATCCGCCACCCCGGCGAACGTTTCGTGATTCGCATGGAGGAGGAGTGGCCGCTGCAGAGGACCCTCTGGAGCAAGCTGTACCTGAACGCGGCGGACCTGAGCCTGGGACGGGAGGTGCCGACCGCCGACGCCAGCGTCGCCTATCCGGCGATGGTCCAGGGGGTCAGCTTCCGCCTCCCCGCGCTAAGCGAGGAGACCGAGATCACGGGACCGCTGGCGGCCAAGCTCTTCATCTCCTCCCAGACCAGCGACGCGGATCTCTTTCTGATCGTAAGGGCCTTCTATCCGGACGGCCGGGAGCTCACCTTTCAGGGGGCGCTGGACCCCAACACGCCCCTCGCCAACGGCTGGCTTCGGGCCTCGCACCGCCGGCTCGATGCAGAGCTCACGCGGCCCTATCGTCCCTACCATCCCCACCAGGCCGCAGAGCCACTTCGGCCCGGGGCCGTCTATGAGCTGGACGTGGAGATCATTCCGACCTGCATCGTGCTGCCCCCCGGATTCCAGCTCGTCCTGACCGTCCAGGGCAAGGACTACGAGTACGCCGGCGAGCTGAGCCAGTTCGCCCGAGACTTCCATTACGCCCACCGCGGGGTGGGACCGTTCACCCATGCGGATCCCCAGATGCGCCCGGCCGAGGTCTTTGGCGGCGAGGTGACCATCCACACCGGCCCAGAGCATCCCTCGCACCTGCTGTTACCCCTGATTCCGCACGCCTGATGCGCCCCGCGTGCGGGTCCAGCCGCACTCGGAACCGACGCCCGCCGCCGCCGACGCCAGCTCGGGGCGGGTTTTAGGATGAGTTGGGCAGGCCAATACCCTGTCGTGGATCGGCTCGCACGTGGAGGTAGACATGTCTGAGAGCGTCACCAGGAATACCGAGCGCACCGTCGAAGCGGACGGGATGCTGATCGATTACCACGTTCCCATCGAGATGGACGACGGGGTCGTTCTGCGCGCCGACGTCTTCCGCCCCCAGCGAGAGGGCCGCTATCCGGTCGTCTTGAGCTACGGGCCGTACGCCAAGGGGCTGTCCTTCCAGCAGGGCTACGCACCGCAGTGGAACAAGATGGTCGCTGACTTCCCCGACGCGGCCCTGGGCAGCACCAACAAGTACCAGAACTGGGAGGTGGTCGACCCCGAGAAGTGGGTTCCATTCGGCTACGTCTGCGTTCGCATCGACTCCCGGGGAACGGGTTGGTCGCCCGGTACCCTCGACGTCTGGTCGGTGCGTGAGGCGCAGGACATCTACCAAGCGATCGAATGGGCAGCGACACGGCCCTGGTCGACGGGGAAGATCGGCATGACCGGCATCTCCTACTACGCCATCAACGAGTGGCAGGTGGCCGGCCTTCAGCCCCCCCACCTGACCGCTCTTGTCCCCTGGGAGGGGGCGGCCGACTTCTATCGCGACATGAGCTATCACGGTGGGATCTACTGCGTCTTTCAGGCCAACTGGTATCCGCAGCAGGTCGAGAACGTGCAACACGGCCTCGGAGAACGCGCGCTGAAGAACCCCAACACGGGTGAATCCGTGGCCGGACCGGTCACCCTCTCAGACCGGGAACTGACCCAAAACCGACGCGATCTGGAGGCGGACATCAAGGCCCACCCGCTCGATGATGCCTGGCACCAGGCTCGATCGGCGGACTGGTCCAAGGTCCAGACGCCGTTCCTCTCCACCGCCAACTGGGGGGGCCAGGGACTACACCCCCGGGGCAACTTCGAAGCCTTCACCGAGGCGGCGACCGAGCAGAAATGGCTCGAAGCCCACGGCGACTCCCACTGGAGCCTCTTCTACACCGACTATGGGGTCGCGCTCCAGCGGCGGTTTTTTGATCACTTTCTAAAGGGCGACGGCTCCTGGGCGGGCGAGCCCCGGGTTAGGCTGCAGGTACGCCGCGTCGACGGCTTCGTGGAGCGACACGAGGATGAGTGGCCGCTGGCCCGGACCCAGTGGACCAAGTTCTACCTCGACGCCTCCGGCCGGCTGCAAACCGACGTTCCGGCCGCCTCTGAGGCGAGCTATCCGGCACTGGGTGAGGGCCTCGATTTCAGCATGACGGTGGAGCGGGAAACCGAGATCACCGGGCCCATGGCGGCCAAGCTCTTCATCTCCTCCAGCACCGCCGATGCCGACCTCTTCCTGGTGGTCCGCGTTTTCAACCCGGCGGGTGAGGAAACCGTCTTCCAGGGTGCCCTGGACCCCAACACACCGATCGCCCAGGGCTGGCTGCGAGCCTCTCACAGCAAGCTCGATCCGGTCCGCTCCAAACCCTATCGGCCCTTTCACAGCCACGATCAAGTAAGCCCTCTCGAACCCGGTCAGACCTACGAGGTCGACGTCGAGATCTGGCCCAGCTCGATCGTCGTCCCGGCCGGATGGAGGGTGACCCTGAGCGTGCGAGGCAAAGACTACGAGTATCAGGGACCGATGTCCGATTTCGCCCGTTCGTTTCACTACGCCTCCAAGGGTTGCGGGCCCTTCCTCCACCCCATTTCCAGCCACCGCCCCGAGGAATTGTTCGGCGGCGACGTCACCGTCCACTGCGGGGGCGACACCGCGTCCTACCTGCTGCTTCCCGTCATCCCCGAGCAGTCATGAAGCTGGAATTGGTGTCCGTGGCCACCGACACCTATCCCCTCGACGGCATCTTCTACCAGCCCGAGGGAGGGCCGGCTAGGGCAGGCGCGCTGATAATGCACGGAAATCAGGGCAACTTCTACAGCGGGCCGCCCCGCTTCCTGCCCCCGGCTCTGGCCGAGCTGGGTATTGCCACCCTGGCCTTCAACCGCCGCGGCCACGACATCCTCGGCACCCACCTGGGGCGGGCACCCGTGGGCGGTGCCCTGCAGCTGACCGAGGAGGCCATCGCCGACAACCGCTACGCGGCCGCCTTTCTGGCCGACCGAGGATTGCCCGCACCGCTGCTGATCGGCCACAGCAACGGCGGATTGCTGGCCGGTCAGCACGCCGCCGATCATCCCCAGACTCCAGGTCTGGTCCTGCTCTCGGCCGCCGGTGGCGGCCTCGGTTCAACCGAGCTCACGAGCCGGTCCGGACTCCTCCTCGGGGAGCGCTATTCGGAGTTGGTGCGCGAGGCCGAGCGGCTGGTCCAGGCCGGGCTCGGGGGCCAGCTGATGGTCATTCCGGGATGGTGGTGGGTGATCAGCGCGGCCAGCTTGTGGGACCGCCTCCACCACCTTCCTGATCTGGTCGAGGTTGCACCGCGGGTGACCGCCCCCAGCTTTTTCCTGAAGGGCGCGGCTGAACCCGAATCCGTCTATCCTGCGCGGGCCTTCGCCCGCGCCTGCGCGGGCGGCTGCGAGGTGGTGGAACTCGAAGACTGCGATCATTGGTATCGGGGACGCGAGCTGGAGGTCAGCGCTCAGGTGGCGGGCTGGCTGAAGCGCCTGCTGGCGGGCCCCCCGAGAGGCGGGCGGTGAGGAAGCGGCCGGGCTGCTCGGGTGGCAAGCCAACGAGGGGCCGCGGCGCAGTTGGCAGCGGGCAGGTTGAACCCCAGGAGACGGCACCGGGGTTGATTCAGGAGGGACCTAGGTTTGGCGGATGGAGCCGATGCCCGCGGGTTGAAGCTGGTTGGCGCCTCGGATCGGCGTGGTCGAGGACACAGCGGGGAAGGCATGGCCCTGATCGTCCGAGGTGGCCGGCGATTTCTGTTTGTGGCCTACGAGTCGGCGCCAACCAACTTCACCGTGCTGGATATCAGCGACCCGCGGCAGCCGGAGGTGGTCGAGCAGACCGACCTCCCGCACCCCAAGGTGCGCTCCAACTCGCTCGCCATGGCGCACGACGGCGCCGTCCTGGCCGTGGCCTACCAGGTCCAGGAGCCGGGTGAGCGGCCAGCCGGAGTTGAGTTCTTCGACATTTCGGATCCACTCCGACCGCAATCAATCTCCTACATCGACACCTCTGGTCCGCTCTCGGTAGGGGGCGGTGCATTTCGTTTACCGGTGTTCAGCCGCGGCCTCTTGGCGGTGACCGACGAGGCGCTCACCAGTGATGGACAGGATCACTCCACGTTGCTCTGGCTGATGGACTCATCGGTCGAGTCCAGCCTGGTCCCGATCGCCGCCGCCCCCCTCCACCATTCGAAGATTTCCGGTCTCGCGGTGGCCGCTTTGGAGCCCACAATCTGCACGAGAGCGACCCCTCGCCGACGGCGTGGCACTCCGTGGATGAAGTGGTGGGCGCTTTCTCCAGCGCCGGGATTCGTATCCACGATGTCCGGCAACCATTCCAACCGCGCGAGGTGGCGCACTACGTTCCACCGCCTCCACCTGGTTCTCGAGCGGGTTGCGCCCAGAGCAATGACGTTTACGTCGACGAGAACCACGTCATCTATGCCGTGGACCGCCACACCGGTGGTCTCTATGTATTGCAAAGGAGTTAGGTCATGCCCCTAGAACTGGAAGAGGCCCGCAAGTTGATCGGCGCGACGCTCGACCACGCGAGCAAGATGGGAATAACCGTCGCCGCCGCCGTGGTCGACGAGGGCGGGCACCTGCAAGGCCTAGAGCGAATGGACGGTGCCTTTCCGCTGAGCTCTCAACTGGCCGAGTCGAAGGCCGTGGGGGCATCCATCTGGCATCGCGACGGGGGCGCGCTCGCGGCCCTGCAGGCGGAGCGCCCGGCGTTCTTCGCTCAGGTCGACCGATTGGTCCGCATGCCGATGATGCCGGGCGCAGGATCGGTCGTAATCCGGCGCGGAGACCGGGTGCTGGGAGCGATCGGAGTCAGCGGCGGCACCAGTGACCAGGACTTGCAGTGTGCGAAAGCCGGCCTGCAAGCGCTCTTCGGAGGCTAAATCATCGAGCGTTGAGGGGTCGGGCTGGCCGCGCCAGCCTGGCCCGACGCCCCTCTGCCGTTTCAGCGGTGCCTGCATGACGGCCCACCCGGCGAATTGGTCAGGGGGCGCTTGGCGACCGCCAGCGCGTTCGATTGCGATGGCGAAAACAACGCGGAGTGGTATCGCCGACGGGTCCGGCGATTGACTGGAGGTCAGTCGATCGCCATAATTACCACGTCAACTGTTCGTATCTGCAGTTCCGTACTGGCCGGGGTGACCTTCGAATGGCCTTCCAGCACATTGGGACTCAAACGCACTTCGTCTTGGGGGAGGAATAAATGAGAAACCGATGGAGCCTTTTGGGCTCAGCGATGGCCGTACTCATGGTCGCATCATGCGGCGGAACGGGGGGTACGTCATCCAACAAGTCACCTATCAAAATCGGATACATCGCGCCTTTGACCGGAACCAGCGCCTCTCCCGGCGAGGCCGAGAAGAATGGGTGGAATCTGGGCCTCAAGCAATTTGGCAACACCGCCAACGGGCGGCCGATCCAGACCATATTCGCTGACAGTGGGGGTGACCCGAATGTGGCCCTCAGCGACGCTCGCAACCTCGTCAATCAAGACAACGTCTCGATTGTGGAGGGACCGCTGCTGGCCAATGAGCAGGCTGCCGTCGCCGCCTTCTTGGATCCCCTCAAGATTCCCACCGATGACCTCTCAGAGTGCGGCTACAACCAGATGCAGGGATATCTCAAATATGGCAACGCCTTCTCATCGGGATGGACCTGCAACCAGCCCGATACGGTTGCCGCGGAGTGGATGTACAACGACCTCCACCTAACCCACATCACCACCATCGGCGCCGACTATGCCTTTGGATGGCTGTCCATTGGCGGCTTTGCGGCTGAGTTCAAGCATCTCGGCGGCACCATTGACAAGATGATTTGGGCCCCCATCACGACGGCTGACTTTGGACCGTATGTGTCGAGCATCCCCAAGAACACCCAGGCCGTCTTCGCGGTCACGGTGGGCGCCGGTGGCCCCAAGCTGACCAGTGCCTACAACCAGTTCGGTTTGAAGGCAACCATTCCCCTGATTGGCAACACCACCGTGACGGACTATTCCGTCCTACCCGCCGAGGACCCCAGCGCGATTTTGGGAGTCCGGGTCGTGGCCCAGTACTGCGATGGAATTCCGAGCGCCATCAATCAGAAATTCGCCAATGACTACAAGGCTGCTTACGGCGCCTACCCGGGCTACTACGCCGACGCCGGCTTTACCAAAGCCCGGCTGGCGGTCACGGTTCTAAGGCAACTCAAGGGCGACACGTCCAAGCCCGCAGCGATCGCGAAGGCGTTGAAGTCGACGGCGATCGTGGCCCCACGTGGGGCGGTAAAGCTGAGCCCGGTCACCCTGTCACCAATTCAGAACATCTACGTCTGTCAGGTGGAGAACGTGAACGGCAGCCTTCGCAACGTTCCCATCAAAACCTACCCCAACCAGCAGCCCTGGGGTGCCCTCTCAGAAAGTGCGTGGAAAGCCGAGTTCCAGCACGACAGCACTGGTCGACCGACCGCCTAGTCTCAGCCCGTTACGATTAGCGCGTGGCGCCCTCGGAAACCGCCCGATTGGTGGGTTTCGGGGGCGCCCGTTCGTCGGCCAGTCCGATGCTACGACATCCCATGGCCACGAATTGCGTTCGCCGCGTCCATTCATAAGAGGAGCCAAACGCATGCACCTTCCTGATCAATCCGCTGAGGCCCCTCGGCCCGCTGGCGCGCGGTGCGCCCGGTGAGCGGCGTGCGCTCTGATCTCGGACAGTTCGCGCATGGACAGTTCCGGGTCGACTACGAGGACCGGCCGGACCCCGCGCTGCTCCGCGAAAAGCGTGTAGCCAAGGCCCAGCAGGCGATGCGCGCCGCAGGCCTCGATGCCCTGCTGCTGTGGAAGAACGAGAACGTGCGCTATGTAACTTCGTTGCGCGCTCAGATCATCGCGGGCAAGAGCGCCGTCCTCAACGGGTGCCTCCTGCTGGCAGACCGGAGCCCCATCCTGCTCGCCTCCGGTGGCGAGGTGCAGCGCGTTCAAATCGTAATGCCCTGGATCGAGGAGATCCACGCTGTACCGATCATGGAGGCCAAGGGACTGGTTCGAGGCGCGGTGGAGTCCGTGCTGAAGCCCCTCTTCCACCGCCTCGGGCTGGACTCGGCTCGGGTTGGCCTCGACGAGTCGGGCTTCGTATTGGTCGAAGCCATGCGCGAACTGATGCCGGGGGTTGTTCTTGCCGATGGCGACGCGCCCATGCACGCCGCCCGACTGGTCAAACTCCCCGAGGAGATCGCCCTCATGGAGGAGGCCGCGGCAATCGCCGAAGCGGTCACCCAGACGGCCATCGAAGCCGTGCGCCCAGGCGTGCGGGAGACCGACGTGGTGGCCGAGGCGATGCACACCCTTTTCCGCCTGGGCGGAGAGCAGGCGCACGTCGACACTCCGTTTGTCGCCTCCGGCGAGCACATGGCACCGCCCAACCGCATCCCGTCCGACAAGATCATTCGCGAGGGGGATCTTGTCTTCATCGACATCGGGGCGGGCTGGTCCGGTTACTGGGGCGACATGGGCCGGACGGTCATTTGCGGCAAGCCCAGCCAGCGCCAGAAAGAGGTGTACACCGCGGTCTATGAGGCGCTGCAGGCGGCCACCGAAACCATGAAGACGGGCAACACCAACGACGATGTGGCTTCGGCCGTCCACCAGGCGGCGGCTCGACACGGACTGGCTGACAACTTCATCAGTCTGTTCATCGGTCACGGAGTCGGAATCGGATCCAACGAACCTCCCTACATCGGTGAGGACCTGCCGGGAGCGGAGACGGTCGTGCTGCAGACCGGCATGACCTTCGCCGTCGAACCACTGATCTGGGTGCCGGGGGTGCGTGGAGGCGCCGGCGTACGCCTGGAAAACACCATCATGGTGACCCCCGAGGGTGGTCGGTCGCTAACCCGGACCGCCTTTGACGACCGCCTCCTGATTAGGAGCTGACCGAGACCACCGAGCCCTCTCGGACGGAGCGGGCAATCGCGTCGGTGAGTTCGACGCTGCGAAGTCCGTCCACGCCCGAGGGGTTGGGCTGGCGCCCTTCGAGAACGGCGGCGGAGAATGCGGCGATGGTGCGGGCGTACGCATCCATGCTCGAATAGGCCGCCACCGACTCTCCGCTCTCCGTAACCACACGCATCTCACCGTCGGGACTGGGACGAGTGACCCGGCGCCCGTCGATGCGGCCCTTGGTGCCATGGATCACGATCTCGTCAAGGGGTTTGGCGGCCACCTGGTTACCGTTGGCATAGGCCATGGCTCCGCTCGCGAATCGCAACAAAACCATCGGGCAGAGTTCGATGGCAGGCTCGCGCCCGGTCTCGAACATGGCTACCACCTCGACCACCTCCGAGTCGAGCAAGAAGCGCAGCAGGTCATACATGTGCACGGCGATGTTGTTCACCGCCCCCAGACCGGCCTGGGCGGGGTCGAGCCTCCAGCCGCGTGGCAAACGCCCGCCGTTACCGGCGTCGACCTGAACCACGACGACATCGCCGATTTGACCCGACTGAATAACCCGCCGGGCGTCCTGAAACGCAGCGTGGTGGCGAGTCTGGAAGTTGAGCCCCAGCCTGACGCCGGCACTGGCACAGACGTCGACCACCTTCGCGGCCTCTTCCGCGCTACCCGCCAGGGGCTTGTCGCATAGAACGTGCTTGCCAGCCCGGGCGGCGGCCGTGACTTGTTCGGCGTGAAGAAAATTGGGGGTCGTGATGACGACCACATCCACATCTGGCCGCCGCAACATCTCGTCGAAGTCGGTCCCTGCCCAGGCGGCACCATGCAACTTGGCAAACGCTTCGGCTCGGCCCTGGTCACGACTCACCACCGCCACCAGCTGGCTGTTGGGGTCGGCCCCAATACCGGGCGCGATCGAGCGTCCGGCGATACCGCCGGGACCGATGATTCCCCATCCAAGTGTCATGCGGTAGCCATCCTCTTACTTACAGAAACCGTACCTGCACCAATTGGCTGCCGGCGAGCTGGTGCCACGCCGGCCGCATCGGACCCACTCAGATGCAGGTGTAACCACCGTCCACGAAGAGCGTGGCGCCGGTTACGTAACTCGCCTCCTCCGATGCCAGAAAGACCGCCGCCCCCACCATCTCGACCGGATCTGCGACCCGGCCCATGGGCACCAGGCGCCGGTTGACTTCCGCCACGTCGGGCCGTGCGAAATAGGCACGGTTGCCCGGCGTCTCGGTCGTGCCGGGTGCGATGGCGTTGACGCGGATGCCGTGTTCAGCCAAGTCGACGGCCATGCCCTTCACCAGTTGCCGAATCGCCCCCTTCGATGCGGCGTAATGGGCAAGTCCGGGACGCGTCACCTCGCTCAGCTGGGAGCTCGTGAAAACGATCGCTCCACCAGCGCCGCTCGCCATTTGGCGCGCGAAGACCAGGCCGCAGTTGAACGCCGTGCTCAGATTGCGATTGACCATTTCCCACCAAATCGAAGGTTCCAGATCCAAGAATGGAACAGTTTCCCCGCGCGAGCCACCGGCGTTGGCAAAGAGCGCGTCAACCGAGCCCATGAAGTCCACGGCCTGGGTCAGAACGCGCTCGACCTGCGCGAAATCGCTCAGATCGGCTCCGATCGCCAGCGATCGACCCCCGGCTGCCCTTATCTCATCCGCCCCGCGAGCCGCGCCGGCGGCGTCTTTGTCGACGCAGACCACGCTCGCGCCCTCCCTTGCGACACCGGCCGCGAGAGCCATTCCGATTCCGCCCGCCGCTCCTGTGACCACCGCCCTACGACCTTCTAATCGACCTGGCAACCTGGTCCCCTCCTGCCAAACGCGCTCACCGGCGTCCCCGTCAAGCACGCCATCTCCAACTCGTGATTCTCCTTCATGACCCGCCCACGCCGTGACTGCGCAGGACGCCGCGCGGCCTCACGCGCCCAGCTTCTCGGCCAGCCAGTCCGAAAATTTGGTGGTCGCGGCGGTCAACTGATCACTTTGACAATGCTGGCCACCGCCCTCTTTGGCGCTGAACACGTGCAGGGTCTTGTCCTTCGACCCCGAGGACTCCCAGAGCTGGCGCGCCACCTCCAGGGGCACCTGCTCGTCGTGCTCGCCGTGGAGGACCAAGAATGGGCAACTCATCGCCTCCACCACGCCGCTCAACTTGAAGTCCTCCAGCTTGTGCATGGCCTCATCCCGGGACGAGACGCCGAGAACCCATTCCAGGTGCTGGCTGGGCACCGAGATCGAGCCCGAAAAGTTGGACTCGATCCGCCGGCGCCAGGTCTCGTGGTAGTCCCAGATGGCCCCCCAAGCCACACACGCTTTGAATCTGGGCTCGAGCGCTGCGCAGCGCGACGCGTAGTAGCCGCCCAGGCTGATGGCGAGCACCCCGACCCGACCCGCGTCCACGTCGGATCGACCCTCAAGGTAGTCGATCGCCGCACTTCCGGCCCGCTCGTAGTCGTAGCGCAGGGGCAGGTCTCGAAACCGAATGCTCTCCCCGTTCCCCGGCCCGTCCACCAGGAGCACGCTCAGGCCTCGTCGGAGGAGTTCAGTGGCGCCGCGGAGAAAACACATCTCCTTGGTGATATCGAGACCGTCGAAGTAGACCACGACCGGCGGTGGCCGGCTGCTCGCGGACGCGTGCGCCAGGTAGGCCGGCAGCGACCCGCCCTCGAAGGGGACCTGAACCTTCTCGATCAGAGGCCAGTCGACGAGTGAGGAATACCGGCCGAAAGAGTCGAGCGCGTCACGATAGCAATTCAGGGCCGCCTCATCCTTGGGAGTCCGGAAGCGCTCACCAATCTGCAGATAAGTGACCGAGCGCAGATAGGCCGAGGCCGCCGTCAGGCGCTTGCCGGTGGCCTCGGCGTCCTGAGCCAGACGGCGCACGGCTTCTCCTTCCTCCAACCAGGTTCGAAACCAGGCCTCATCGTCGCCCAGGCTTTGCGCCAGCCGCCGACCGGCCCGGTCCGCCTCGCCCACATCCGAGCCGCCGTAGCTGGCAACGCCCATAACCAATGCCATCGCCGCCGACCATCGATAGTCTTGAGGAAAGTATGCGAACCAGTCCGAGTATTGAGGAGGATTGAGCCGCGCCGCGCACATCAGCGAGCGCGGGCCGGAGTCCGGTCGGTGGCCAGCTTGGCGGTCAGTTCGTCCAGGCTCACCACCCAGCCCAGGCATCGGCTGATATTCTGCAGACCAAAGTAGTGCAGGTCGTCTCCATACATGGAGTGGACGCAGTCCTCCACCACGATCGTCTTCAGATCACGGTTCAGGGATTCGAAGGCCGCACAGAGAACGCAGGTGTTGGTGTTGATGCCAGCCAGAATGACCGTCCCTATCCCGAGTTCGCGCAGCGTCAGATCGAGGTCCGTGTCGCGGTATATCGAAAGGCGCCGCTTGGTATTGATAACGATGTCACTGGGTTCGGGACCCAGCTCGGGCATGAGCTGCGTTTGGGGTGAGCCGACTAGATTGTGACGGCTGATGGTGCTCTCCCGGTCCGGAGTGAGCATCTGATTGGCGGCCTCGACGCTCGACCAAAACGGGTTCCGCATCGGTTCCGACGTACCGTCCGGCAAAATCCGGTTCTGAAGAATCACGTGGATCACGGGCATACCGCTGGCGCGTGCCAGCGACAGCAGCCGCGCCGTTGCCCCGACCACCGCCGCCGCCACCTCTGGCGCCACCGGCATGGTCGCAATCTTGGGGTCCAGGTGACCACGGTGGCAGTCGATCGTGATCACCGCCGTTCCCTCGGGCTCGATCACCAACTGCTCGTTCATGAGGCGCAACATCTGACTGCGGTCCACGATCGGTGGCGGTGAGGAGGTCTGACCCATGGTCACACGTTGACTCCGGCCATCCCCTTCGCTCCGTAGCGCGTGCCGGCACCCGCACCGACGGGTATCTCCCGGGCCAGTCGGTCGAGATCCTCCTGGCTGAGCCGGATCTTCGCCGCAGCGATGTTCTCCTCCAGAAACGTGCGGCGCTTGGTGCCGGGAATGGGTATCACGTCCTCACCCTGAGCCAGAACCCAGGCCAGCGCCAACTGCGCGGGTGAGCACGACTTCTCCTCGGCCATTGACCGCACCCGGCCGACCAGGGTCAGGTTGACGCCTAGATTCTCGCCCTGGAAACGGGGATGATTGCGTCGGTTGTCACCCTCTTCCAGCTCTTCCAGGTTTCTGACCGTGCCGGTCAGGAGACCTCGACCCAGGGGCGCGTAGGCGACGTAGGCGACGCCCAGCTCTCGGCAGGTCGGTAGGAGTTCGGCTTCCAATTCTCGATACCAGAGTGAGTATTCGGTCTGCAAGGCGACGATGGGGTGGGCGCTGGCCGCCCGCCGCAGCGTGGAGGCGCTGGCCTCGGAGAGGCCCAGGTAGCGAACCTTGCCCTGCTCAACCAGTCGTCCCATCGCCCCGACCGTCTCCTCGATCGGCACCGCCCTGTCGACGCGATGCTGGTAATAGAGGTCGATCACGTCCACCTGCAAGCGTCGCAGGCTGGCCTCGCAGGCCTGCTGCACGTACTCCGGCCTGCCATTGACGCCCACCGGATGCCCGTCGGATCCCAGCACGTGGCCGAACTTGGTGGCCAAGATGACCCGGTCGCGCCGACCCTTTATGCCACGACCGACCACTTCCTCGTTGTGGCCGGCCCCATACATGTCCGAGGTGTCGATCAACTCCACGCCCAGGTCGACCGCCCGCGCTATGGTCGCCAGCGACTCCTGTTCATCGGGCTGGCCATAGACCGGAGACATGCCCATGCAGCCAAGTCCTTCGCAGGCCACGAACGGTCCCGTGCTCCCAAGCTTGCGCTTCTCCATCGTGCTCTTAAACCCCCAGGTGCATCTGCTTCACGTCTTCGGCCGCCTCCAGCTCCTGGGGGCTACCCTCCCAGACCACCACCCCCTTGGAGAGGATGTGCACGTGCTGAGCGGAATCCACTCCCAGATGGTAGTTCTGCTCGACCAGCAATATGGAGAGGTCCTCTCCGAGCAGGCCGACGATCACCTCCGCCAACTTCTCCACGATCACCGGCGCCAGGCCCTCGGACGGCTCGTCCATGAGCAAGAGCTTGGGATTGGTCATCAGCGCCCGACCGATGGCGAGCATCTGCTGCTCTCCGCCCGACAGCTGACCGCCGCCGTTTCGGCGTCGCGTCTTGAGATTGGGGAACAGGTCGTAGACGCGCTCCAACGTCCATTCGTCGCGCGTTTGGCCGTCGCTGCCCGACCGGCGGCGCGCGGCCAAGGTCAAATTCTCCTCGACGCTCAGAGATGGAAACACGTGGCGCCCCTGAGGCACCAGGGCCAAACCTGCCTGCGCCACCTGGTTCGGCTCGCGGGAGTTGAGCCGGAGTCCGTCAAAAATCACCTCGCCGGAACTGAGCGGGGTCATCCCCATCAAGGTTCGAATCAAGGTCGTCTTGCCCATTCCATTGCGACCCAGGAGGGTGGTGCAGGCCGCGTCGGGCACGGTCAGGTTCACTCCCTGAAGCACGTAGCTGTGACCCCGATAAGCGTGAACGTCCTTGACTTCGAGCATGGTCAGGCTCGGCTCCCAAGATAAATCCGGCGTACCCGCTCATCGGATTGAATCTCCCGGGTGGGCCCGTCCGCCACCACCTCTCCGAAGTCGAGCACGTGCATGCTCTCGACAACGTCGCGCACCAACTCCATGTCGTGTTCAATCATGATCAGGGTCAGATCTGGACTGAGTCCTTTCAGCAGTGCCCGCATGCCCACCCTCTCGCCCGGCGAAAGTCCGGCTCCCGGCTCATCCAAAAGCAGCAGCTTCGGTTTCAGGGCGATGGCCAACGCGACCTCCAGCTGACGCACCTCACCGTGCGACAGATCGGAGGCGGGGCTGTCAAGACGATGGCTGAGTCCAAACTCGTCGGCCAGCCGCGCCACCTCGGCGCTCATTGTGGAGTACGTTCGCCACGGCTTCAGCATCGAGAACTTGTGACGGCCCTGACCGTTGACGCCCAGTGTGAGGTTCTCGCGCACGGTCATGGTTGAAAAGGTGCGAGTGATCTGATAAGTGCGACCGAGGCCGAGCCGGACGCGCCTGACGGACGACATCCGGGTGATGTTCCGGCCGAAGAGCTCGATTCGACCATCGCTCGCGGAAAGCTCCCCGCTGATTACGTTGAAGAGGGTGGTCTTGCCAGCACCGTTGGGACCGATGATCCCGTGGCGTGCGCCCGCCACTACCTCCAGGCTGATATCCGAGATCGCCGTGACACCGCCGAAGCGGCGATACAGACCCTGCAGTCGAAGGGCAGGAACCAAAGCTGCGCCCGGACGCGATTCGGAAGGGGTTGCCATGGGGGTCAGTCGACCGCCACGTTGGCACTGGTATCGAGCTCGCTCAAGCCGTGCGCCACGGTCGAACTGGGGGGCGGGCCTTCACCGTATCGCCGCCGCAACCAAGTCATGAGGTTCAAGAGTCCACCCCAGAGGCCACCCCTGGCGAATAGCACGGTGAGGATGAAGATGATCCCGAGGACGGTCTCCCAGCGCTGCACCGAAATGCTGACGAACTGCTGGAAGAAGACGATCACACCGGCCCCGACGAGCGGGCCCCAAATCGTCCCCAGGCCGCCCACGATGACCATCTGCACGATGGTTCCGTTGTGCGCGAAGTCGATCATGGTCGGGCTCACGTACAGGTTGTAGAAGGCGAAGAGCACCCCCGAGATGCCGGCAAAGAACCCCGAGATGATGAAGGCCAGGTACTTGTGGACGACAACGTTGTACCCGAGCATCCTCATCCTGGACTCGTTATCACGAATCCCCCTCAGCGAGAGTCCGAATGGGGAGCGCACGAGCAGCCACATGATCAATACACAGACCACGAAAACGGCCAGCGCAAAGTAGTAGTAGGCGACGTCCGTCCCCAGGTCAATGGGCCCGAACGAGGGACGGCCGGTCACCGGGAGTCCGTTGTCGCCACCGCTAACCGAGACCCATCGGAAGGCCAGACCCCAGACGATCTGCCCCATCGCCAGCGTCAGGATGACGAAGGTCAACTCTCTGACTCTGACCGCAACCAATCCGAAGATCAGGGCGGTGATGATGACGGCGACCAGTGCGTATCCGATCGCCCGGATCGGGTCGAGACCAATTTTCAGGGCGTACGCGATGCCGTACGCGCCGACCCCGAGGAAGGACGCATGACCCAGCGAAATGAGTCCGGTGTAACCGCCGAGGACGTCCAAGCTGATCGCCAGCAGGCCGTAGATCAGAACGCTCAACCCCAGCGACACATAGAAGCTGGATCCGAGCTGAGGAATGATCACCGCCACCATCAGGGCCACCAGCACCGCCACCACCTGGAAGATGTGGCTGTGTCGAGCCACCATCCGGACGGCGCCGCCGATCATGCCGCGATCTTGCCGAACAGACCCTGGGGGCGCCACAGCAAGATCAGGACCATGGGCGCGAAGAGCGAGAAGTACGCCAATTCAGGGAAGTACGCCTTGCCATAGTTATCAAGCAAACCGACGACCAAACTCCCCACCACCGCGCCTTTCAAAGATCCCATGCCTCCGACAATGACCACCACCAACGCGTAGGTGAGGATTTCCGAGTCGGCACCTGGGTACAGCGTCAGCAGGCTCGCTCCGAGGACGCCCGCCAGACCAGCCAAGAAGGCACCAAGGACGAACACGGCTGTGAAGACGCGCTTGATTCGGATGCCGAGGGCATCAACCATCTCCTGGTCGTCGACACCAGCGCGAATCATGGCGCCCGCTCTGGTCCGGCCAATGAGGACGTAGAGGACGACGGCGACGACGATCGCCACCGCCAGGATGAAGAAGCGTTGGTTGGGATAGGTGATCGGTCCGATCAAGCTGGATCGGTCGAGAAATCCGGGCATGCGCACGCTGAGTGGATTGCCGCCGAAGATGGCGAGCGCCAGATCGCCCATGACGAAGGAGACTCCCAAGGTCAGCAACAACTCGGAGATCCACTTCCCCTGTACCGGCCTTAGCAGGCCGCGCTCCAGAATGGCCCCGAAAATCGCCATCGATCCGCCGCCCGCGAGCAAAGCCAAAACGAAGCTGCCGGTGCTGGCTATGACCACGTAACCGACGTATCCACCCACCAGGTAGGTGGTTCCATGAGCGAGATTCACAATTCTCATCAGGCCGAAGATGAGGGTGAATCCACTCCCGAGCAGGAACAGCAGACCGGCGTAGGTGATGCCGTTCATGGTCTGCTGTATGAAGGTCTGCAATTTGGCGCTCAGATCCAGCCCGTCGGTGACCAGGGGCAGCGCACGGAGCGAAATTTTAGACGCCCAGCGGGTCTCCGTCAATGACGCCGAACTCACCGATCGCGTCGCAGGGACGGTGCGCAGTGACGCGCGAGATCGGGCAGAGGCTCTGCGCACCTCTTCTCAAGTAGCGATTGCCTAGGCCAGCCGACTCCTCGAGGTGGCCCCGGCAGCACCAATCGCCCGCCGTGGCTCCCGCTGCGATCGGCCAGATTGCGGCGTTTCCGACCCTGAACGCTGTCGCCGGAATAGGATTCTGAATATGAGAGGCCTTCGGATTCGGTCCTTTGGCGGCGATCTCGTCGACGAGGAGGTGGCGGATCCGGTTTGTGGGCCCGACGAGGTCCTGGTCCGAGTCGAGGCGTGCAGCGTCGGCATGACCGTCCTGAACTGCATTCGGGGTGATTTGGGCCATGATCCGGCGCATCTTCCACTGGTGCCCGGACACGAACTCGTCGGAACGGTCCAGGCGGTTGGCGCGGGAGTCGACGATGCCGTCCGGGGCCAGCGCGTGGCGGCCTACTTCTACCTCTTCTGCGGCACCTGCGATCGGTGCTTGGCGGGAGCCGAAGACCTCTGTCGGAACCTCAAGGGCTACCTGGGTGTGGATCGCGACGGCGGATACGCCGAGATGGTGGCGATACCCGCACGCAACGCGGTGCGGCTACCTGACGATCTCGATCCGATCTTGGCCACGGTAATCCCGGACGCCGTCGCGACCCCCGTGCACATAGCTCGTCGAGCCCAGATCGCGCCCGGCCAGAAGGTTGTTGTGGTCGGCGCGGGGGGGGGTGTGGGCATCCACATGGTCCAGGTGGCCCGCGCCTTCGGTGCCGAGGTGGCGGCCCTGGACGTGTCGCCCGCCAAGCTCCGGGTGCTCTCCGATGAGCTCGAATGCGCCGCATTCGATTCATCCGACCTGGGTTCGATCAAGGGATTCGAATCATGGCTCCGGGGCGCCAAACCCGACCTGGTGATCGATTTCATCGGTAACCCGACCACCCTGACCTGGTCGGTTGCCGCGCTCGGCACGGGCGGGAAGCTGGTTACGCTGACCACATTTCTCAACGTCGACTTTCCACTCAGTCCGCGCGAGGTCGTTCTTCGCGAGCTATCGGTGCTCGGATCCCGGTACGCCTCGCGATACGAGTTGCACCTCGCCGCGCAGATGGTGGTCGACGGCAAGGTGCGGCCGATGATTGGACGCCGCGAGGGACCCGACGGCGTTCCGGCAATACATCGAGACCTGGCCTCTGGACAACTGCTCGGGCGTGGCGCGCTGGTGTGGTGATGGGGCCGCGCCCCGGGCCAGCCCTATGTCTGAGATAAACTCCACCCAGCCGTTTTCCGTATGACGCAAAGTTCACCCTCTGCGATTAGGAGCGACCTAGGCGATGACTAATGCCAATCAGCAGGCCCCCGTACCCACCTATCCCGATCTGGAGGGCAAGGTGGCGGTCGTCACGGGCGGATCAAAAGGTATAGGCGCGGCCACCTGCCGAGTCCTGGCCGCCAACAAGGTCAAGGTGGCGGTCGTCGCCAGAAGCCGTGAAAGCATCGACCAACTGGTCGGAGAGATCACCTCTGCCGGCGGACACGCGATCGGCGTCAGCGCCGACATGCTGAAATTCGAAGACATCGAACGAGCCCGCCAGCAGGTCGAGAGAGAGCTGGGCCCGGCCAATATCCTCATCCCGTTCGCGGGTGGGTTCGGGAAGCCGACTCCAATCTGGGAGATCACGGAGGAGGAGTGGCACTTTGTGATCGAGTCCAACCTCACCGCGACCTTTCTCACCTGCAAGTCGTTTCTTCCCGGCATGATGGATCGTGAGAGTGGTGCCATCGTGACCATGGCGTCGAACGCAGGCCGCTACCTCGACATCACTCTAACCGCGTCCTACGCGGCCGCCAAGGCGGGAATTGTGATGTTCACGCGGCATGTGGCCCAGGAGGTCGGCCCCAAGGGGATTCGAGTCAACTGCGTTGCCCCCGCCACCACCACCTCCGACCGGGTCGAGCGAATCATGTCTCCGACGCGCCTTCAGGAACTCGCCGATCTGGCTCCTCTACGGCGCATCGGCCATCCCGATGACACGGCGCTGGCGACCCTGTTTTTGGCTTCCGATGCGGCCTCCTGGCTGACCGGAATCACCATCGACGTCGCTGGTGGACGGATCATGCTCTAGCAGCGCGGGTTGCGCCGGAAGGTTGGAGTTTAAACGTCGGCGGGCGCCTGAGGCCCGGTGCCTGATCGGTTTCGGCGAAGCTGAGGTGTCTGCGGCACGCCCAGTAGGGCGTGTTGTCGAGGGCTCGCTTGGCTTGAGCGTGGAGCGACGCGGAGCTGTGGCCGAGTGCCCTTGTCGGCAAGTCTACTTTTCTAGCGTCCGGCCTCCCCATCGAGCTCGCTAAAGATCTCAGCCCGATGCTGATCCAAACCGGGTAGGGGCGAGTCCGTAGTGCCGCGCCCGAAGGCACGCTCTGCAGCCGACCGCGGGACGCTGACGAGCCCACCGTCGGGCAATCGGGCGCGCCCGTGTAGACTCAGATCCTCCTCCACCGGATGGTTCCACACGGCCTTGATGTCGTTGATGCTTCCGAATGCAATACCGGCCGCCTCGAGCCGGGCCTGCCAGTGGCCGGCCGGCTTGCGCATCAGCTCGGCCTCGACTATGTTCTCGGTCTCGGAACGGCGCTCCAGGCGCTTGTGGTTGGTTGACAGATCATCACGGACGCCCAGGTCCGGCCGTTCCAAAACCTCGTCGCAAAAGCGACGCCACTCGCTATCCTGCTCGACCGCGATGGCGAGGTGGCCGTCCTGGCAGGCGAACACTCCGTAGGGGACGATGGCGTGGTGGCGCGCCCGGTAGCGCCCGTGTTCGACACCTGAATTAGCGAATGCGGTGAGGTTGGGACCAGCGAATTCTGTCAGCGTCTCAAACATCGACACTTCGAGAAAGGACCCTGTGCCGCTCGCCTCTCGCCCGAACAGCGCCGCCAGTATCAGCGAGGTGGCGTAGAGGCCGGTACCGATGTCGGCAACCGAGATCCCAATTCTCACCGGCCCCTGATCATCGCCGGTGAGAGCAAGCGCGCCGGCCTCAGCCTGGACCATCATGTCGTATGCGCGCCGATTGCGAGATCTGCCGGTCCGACCGTAACCAGTGATCTGGCAGGCAATGAGGCGCGGGTGATCGATGCGTAGCCGCTCCGGCGTCAGGCCTGCGCGCTCGGCCGCCATCACGGCCATGTTGAATACGAGGATGTCGGCGCCGTCGAGCAACCGCTCGAAGGTCTGCCTGTCGTCGCCGTGGAGATCTAGCGCGATGCTGCGCTTGCGCCGACTCAGCCACGTGTAGTACGAGCTTTGACCTCGAACGTGGGCGTCCCAGTGACGCGAGAAGTCCCCCTGCGGGGGCTCGACCTTAATCACGTCCGCACCCATGTCCGCCAGCAACCGAGATGCCAGTGGGCCCGACACAGACTGTTCCAACGCCACCACCCGAACTCCCTGCAGCGGGCCTGGCGGCTCCCGGCCCTCATCGGGCGGCGGCACGTGATTCGGCGGGGGCGTCAGGTCAGGCCTCGACCACCACCTGGGTGCCGGTGCAGTTGAGCAAGAAGTGCGCTGGAATTGCGGCTCTGATCTCCATCATCGCCTGCATGCCGGTGCAGTGCATCGGACACAGAAGCCCGACGCCTAGGTCCTTCAGCACCTCGATGGTGCGATCGGTCTTGGCCTGGGGAGTACCGGGAAAGCCCAGATGAAAGCCCCCGAAGACGCCCAGAACCCGACTGCGTCCGCTGAGTTCGATGCAACGCCGAACGCTGTTGATGATCCCGGCGTGAGAGCAGCCAACGAAAATGACAATTCCGTCGGCTCCCACGTTCACCACCATCGCCTGATCATCCGGTACCGAGTCCGGCCCCATGGCACCATCGATCACCTGGATCAGCGCGTTCGGTGTGGTGATGCTCTGGCTGGGCATCTCGAAGTCGACCTCCCGGGGGATCGCACCGGTCGCAATCACGCCCGGACCGACGTCGAGTGGGCCGTGGTGCGTCACCAGGCGGCCGCCGGCGGCCTCGATTGAGTCGGCGGTCAGGTCCTGGTTGTAGTACGGGGCAAGTTGGCCCGACGCGAGTCGCAGGTAGCGCGGAATGAAGGCGCCCTCGCCCAGCGACACAGGCACGGGAGCTTCGCGGGCGGCCAGCAGTTCAAGCAGTCCACCGTAGTGATCAGGGTGCCCGTGGCTGATGACGATATGGTCCAGCTCGTCCAGCGCCACCCCGAGGCTGGCCGCGTTATGGAGCAGGACGCGTCCCGACATCGCCGCATCGAACAGGAGATTGTACGTGTAGCGGTCCCACTCGATGCGAACGTGCATCGCAATGCCGTTCTCTCCGATCGGGTTCTGCTTCTTGGGATCAAAGTGATGGGCCAAGCCCGCCCGGGTGACCCCTGGCTCGTCAGCCAAGAGCATGTCCACATGGTTTTCAACCACGGTTGTGACGATCAGCCGATCAGCCCCGCCCCCCATCATGACTCCAGCACGGATCATACCAACCTGATGTCGCCGGGTCGGGCTGGGATCGACCTGCGATGGGCCTGACGACGACGGGCGCGCTTGGCATGTGCGATCGCTGACCGGGAACCTGGCAAGCCAAACCGGGGCGTGATCCGCCCTCACCCGGCCTGGGCTATGGTCACGGCCTAGGCTATGACCAGGAATGGGTGAGCTCGAACGCATCTACGACCAACGATTTCCGGCGCGGGAGGCCGATCACAAGAACGCGATCTGGCAGCAATTGGGCGCCTGGCTGCAGCGATTCGTACCACGGGACGCGTGCGTTCTGGATTTGGCGTGCGACCGCGGCGACTTCATTCGCAACATCTCGGCGCGGGAGAAGTGGGCCAGTGATCTCCGCGATATGAGGGCCGAGCTGCCAGCCGACGTCCACTTCAACCAGGCCGACGGGTTGGAACTTGACCAGCACCTCCCTCGGGGCCGATTCGACCTCATTTTCATCAGCAACTACCTCGAGCATCTACCCAACTCCGACGCCGTCATCCGCCAATTGCAGATCTGCCATGGCCTGCTCCGAACGGGGGGGAGCATCCTCATCCTTCAGCCGAACATCAGGTTCGTCGGCGCCGCCTACTGGAACTTCATCGACCACCACGTGGCCCTAACCGAGCACAGCCTGTTCGAGGCCGCCAGCATCGCCGGTTTCCAAAAGGAACGCCTGATCGCTCGCTTCCTGCCTTACTCCACCAAGAGCAGCCTGCCGCAGCATCCTCAACTGGTCCGCGCCTACCTGCGGTTTCCGCCCGCGTGGCGCGTGCTCGGTAAGCAGTCCCTGTACCACGGGACCAAGGTCTGAGCCGCGCCATCGGGAGTCCCGAAGCATCCCCCCAAGTCGTTTGACGACGAAGCGTTCCCGGCTCGGTTGTCTAGGGCGTTCACCTCGGTCGACTTGGTCCGGCGCGACCCAGCGGACCCCGGTGGCCTCCGACGCTCCCACCTCATCAGCGACTGCCCTGATCGAACGCCCGCGGCGGACCCGCTGAAGTACCTGATGACGAAACCCAAGCGCGTAGGACTGTCCCATGCCCTCCCACCCCTCAGACCCCTACTCCGAGGTCAGCTCAACCCGGCCTCGCGTACCGCTTCACAGCCAGTTGGCATGCGTTCGCCAGCAGTGGTTTCACCCCCTCGATCCCAAGCGCGACCATTACTGCCTGGGCGGGCGCTGGCCAGTGCACGATGACGGGCTCTTCGGATTTCAGCGGGGACCAGTCTGGGTCGGCATCAGCCAGGAGCTAGACGAAGGTGCCTCAAGCTTGAGGTGTGAAACAGAAAGCCAAAAGC